>ERZ888423.31-NODE-31-length-121806-cov-8.679978_pt1 | contig 121806 bp, 117 predicted proteins | sample MGYA00520523_ERZ888423 | MGnify/ENA primary metagenome ERZ888423 (study PRJEB32303, sample SAMEA104408611) | aquatic metagenome | biome: Brackish water; feature: Pelagic; material: water | place: Baltic Sea | collected 2014-06-08T10:24:00 | depth 30,27 m ...
TTTCCGCGTCATAACTCATGAAAAAGTTCGGGTTTTGGGGTAGGAGAGGTATAACTACAATCCTGCGTTGCGCCACATTTTAGCCACGAATTGGCTCCGCGCTAAGCTAAATCAGCCCAAACTCGCTGGCGACCGCAGCCGCTTGCGCACTGGTTTTTGCGCCAAGCTTAAGCTTGGCATTGCGCAGTCGCTGCTTGATCGCCCCTTCGGACACACCAATCTCGTGTGCGATCTCCTTGAGGCGCAGTCCTTCCTTGACCATGCGCAATGCAACAATCTCGGCCTTGGTTAGGTTGGTTGGCGGGGCCTTATCGTAATGCAGGCGCGAAACGTAGGCCCGCAGAACGGCAATTTCGGGGCCCTCAAATTCGCGATCTCTTCGCACAAATGATCCAAATGATCGTTGCCCTTCGGCATTACCGTCAAAACACGCGATCGCACAACCAAACCGCAACCCAAACGCGTGCGCCTGCTGCATAACGCGCATCGGATCATCAAGGTCGATCTCGCTCCAGCGAATGGCGCCAGTGTTGGTATACATCCAGCGAATCACCGGATCATGCAGCATGAAACGCTGTGTCGTGTAGTGTTCCACCCAGTCGGCAGGCAGCGCGTTCTGCTCCTCCAACGGGAAAGCAAAACCGATCCGTAATGCGATATAATAGCCCGCTGGCGCTATCGCAGCAACATCTGCCGGACTAATCAAACCAGTCATGTCACCCCCGTAAATCTAGGTATCAGAAATTTCCAGTTGTTATTAATATTAAACGCCTACAAACTTATGTGATACGCCCGCTTAGCCATACTATTGCAGGTGAATTAAAACAGGCAACCTAAAAGCGAGTAGCAAAGCCGCCATGGAAAAAAAAGAAGACGTTGGGCGCATCCTTACCAACCTTCAGGCGGCCAGCCCGTCGGGGTTTGCGATTGCTTTTCATATCCGGTTCACAACGCCGGATTTTCTGTTTCAGACTTATCCCAAGGCGTGGATTGATCGCTATTCCGAACAGGGCATGGTGATGAAGGACCCGATTGTCCGCTGGGGCTTTTCCGAAGTTGGCGCCATAAGGTGGAGCGAACTTGAAGAAACGGATGAGGCTGGGATCATTGCTCAATCGAAAAAGTTTGGTTTGAATTTTGGCATTGCAAGCGCCATTGATGAAAATGGTAGCCGAAGCGTTGCAGGGTTCGCGCGCCCGGATCGCGAATTTACTGATGACGAAATTGCCTACCTTGAAAGCGCACTAGCCGAGCTTCACCTTCTCACCGCGCATAAGGACGGGATGGGCGACGAGCTGCTTAACTATCTACAAGATATGTCTGTAAGATTCACCCGCCCGCGCGCCTGAGTTATCCCGCGCAAGGCCGGGCCGATCTTACGGTTCGTTAATAAATTTGTGCTGATATGGCCGCACTCCAAACTTGGATGGTGCGATGACCCTGATGGACGATTCTCTTTCTCATAGCCGCAGTCGCAAGGCTGCAATGGTTGTTCAGATGCTTTTGGCGGGCGGTCAACGCCTTGCCCTGTCGTCCCTGCCCGAGGAAACACAACTGCGCCTGACCCGCGAATTGGGAGCAATGCGCACTGTCGATCGCGCGACACTACTGCAGGTTGTCGCCGAATTCGCCCGCGACCTTGAGGCGGTTGCATTAACCGCGCCCGGCGGCGTTGAAAATGCGCTGACCGCGCTGGATGGGCAAATCAGCCCTGCCGCTGCCGCCAAAATACGCCAAGAAGCATCAAAAACCCAAGGTGGCGATCCTTGGGCGCAGGTTATGGCCCTATCACCGCAAGACCTGCGTCCCATCGCCGAGGCCGAAGCGCTTGAGGTTTGCGCGGTGCTAATGTCGAAACTGCCCGTCGCTAAAGCCGCCGAACTGCTGGGCCTTGTGCCGGGGGAACGGGCCCGCCGGATCGCCTATGCCATTTCGCGCACCAGTGCGATTACACCCAGCGCCGTCGCGTGCATTGGTCAGGCGCTGGCTAGCCAATACGCGGGCGTTCTGGCTCCGGTTTTTTCTCAGCCTCCCGTGCAACGGGTAGGTGCAATCCTCAATTCCGTAGGGGCAGCAACGCGCAATTCTGTACTCGCGGGCCTTAACGACGACGATTCAAGCTTTGCCGATGATGTGCGCAAGGCGATCTTTACTTTCCCCGATATCCCTGCCCGCCTTATGGTGAGCGATGTTCCCAAGGTCATCCGCAACGTCGAAAACGCCGATCTTATCACCGCCCTTGCCGTGGCGCAGACCGCAGGCGGACCTGACGCAGAAAGTGCCGACTTCGTTCTGTCAAACATGTCGCAACGCATGGCGGATTCGCTGCGTGAAGAAATCAGCGAACGCGGCAAGGTGAAAAAATCCGACGGAGAGGCGGCCATGTCAGCGGTCGTTGGTGCCATACGTGCGGCTGCAGATGCCGGTGAAATCGTGCTAATCAGCCCCGAGGAAGAAGAGTGAGGAGGAAAAGTGGCGCCGCGTATTATCGCAATTCAGCCGCCGCCAGAATGCGACCCGGGCCGCGTTCTTGCAAGATAACAACCACCGGCGCATTGCCACGCACGGTTGTTTGCATATCCAAAGGGGCCCGCCCGTCCCATTCACCTACCGTGCGCCAGTCTGTGACGATATTGACATAGGAAATTTCGAGGCCCGCATTTTCGCCGCGACCAATGCGCACGCTTTCTTGGGGGGTATAGCGCGCAACCTGAACAATCACAGGCTGCGCCGATGTCGCAGTGGCGGCAATCGCGAGCCGATCTCCGCTGCGTGCGATTTGCAGCGCCATTCCGCTTGGCTGGGCCCGTTGCGCGCCGACTGCGTCGACCACATCCATCGCTTTGGCCCCGACCACATGAACCTGTCCGCCAATTATAAACTGCGGGGTGTAAATCGAGCGGTGCCCCGCCACCGCGCCGTAACGCTGCTGACGCGCGGTATGCATCGGATCGCCAAAGCTGTCGGTCCAGCCAATATAGTCCCAGTAATCCACATGCAGCGATAAGGCGATCACGCCGTCACGTCCGGCGAGGTCATGCAGCAATTCGTCAGCGGGGGGGCAAGACGAACATCCCTGCGAGGTAAATAGCTCCACGACAACCGGGCCGTTCTGGGCTGACGCGACGCTGCTGCAAGCAACTCCGATAAGCCAGCCGAGCATGAAGAAAGCCTTGCGCATCGTAACCCCGTTTGATGACCATTGTCCATTCTAACCCAGCGCCCATCACATGGCCAATCAACCAATCGGGAAGTTCATGTCACAATTTCGCGCATTCCCGCCCGAGCGGGGCAAATTTGGCGCAGAACACCTCTTGGAAAAGATTGTGTGCAATGGTATACAAAAGCAGTCACCCCTCTTGAATGCCCGTTCGGCATGGGGCAAAAGCACAGCAACATCCCTCCAACCCCGTTATGAAAGGGACCATTATGCCCATCACAGTTGGCCATGATACCGCGAAAACCCGCAAGACACTGACCGTTGGCGACCAAAGCATCGCTTATTATTCTATCAACGCCGCGCAGGACGCGGGCCTTGGCGATTTCTCGCGCTTGCCCGCCGCCCTTAAAGTGGTGCTGGAAAACATGCTGCGCTTTGAAGACGGTAAGACTGTCAGCGTTGACGACATCAAGGCGTTTGCCCAGTGGGGTGCCCAAGGCGGGCAGAACCCGCGCGAGATCGCCTACCGCCCTGCCCGCGTACTGATGCAGGATTTCACCGGCGTGCCAGCCGTTGTTGACCTTGCAGCGATGCGTGACGGAATTGTCGCCCTTGGTGGCAAGGCCGAACAGATTAACCCGCTGAACCCTGTCGATCTGGTCATCGACCACTCAGTGATGATTGACGAATTTGGCAACCCGCGCGCGTTCCAGATGAACGTGGACCGTGAATACGAACGCAACATGGAACGGTATACCTTCCTGAAATGGGGCCAGTCGGCGTTCAACAACTTCCGCGTTGTTCCCCCAGGCACCGGCATCTGCCATCAGGTGAACCTTGAGTATCTGGCGCAAACCGTCTGGACCGATACGGATCAGAGCGGCGAACAGGTCGCCTATCCTGATACACTTGTCGGCACCGACAGCCATACCACGATGGTCAACGGCATGGCTGTTCTGGGCTGGGGCGTTGGCGGGATCGAGGCCGAGGCCGCGATGCTGGGTCAGCCGATTTCGATGCTGATCCCCGAAGTGATCGGCTTTGAACTGACAGGCCGGATGATGGAAGGCACGACGGGCACTGATCTTGTGCTGAAAGTCGTCGAGTTGCTGCGCGCCAAAGGTGTTGTTGGCAAATTCGTCGAATTTTACGGCGAAGGTCTTGATCATCTGCCACTGGCCGACCGCGCGACAATCGCCAACATGGCACCGGAATACGGCGCGACATGTGGCTTCTTCCCGATTGACGGCGAAACCCTGCGTTACCTGCGCAACACGGGTCGCGACGAAGACCGGATTGCACTGGTCGAAGCCTATGCCAAGGAAAACGGTTTGTGGCGTGGCGATGACTATGCACCGATCTATACCGACACGCTGCACCTTGATATGGCAGGCATCGTTCCGGCGATTTCCGGCCCCAAACGCCCGCAAGATTACGTTGTCCTGACCAACGCAAAAGAAGCGTTCACGCAGGAAATGGCCAAGACCTTCAAGCGCCCGATGGGCAAAGAAGTGGCCGTTGCAGGCGAAGATTACACCATGGAAAGCGGCAAAGTCGTGATCGCCTCGATCACGTCGTGCACCAACACATCCAACCCCTACGTCATGATTGGCGCAGGGTTGGTGGCACAAAAAGCCGCGGCCTTAGGCCTGAACCGCAAGCCCTGGGTGAAGACATCCCTTGCGCCGGGGTCACAGGTCGTGAGTGCGTATTTGGAAGCCGCTGGCTTGCAAGTGGAACTCGACAAAATCGGATTTAACCTTGTCGGTTATGGCTGCACGACCTGCATCGGCAACTCTGGCCCGCTGCAAAAGGAAATCTCCGAAGCGATCCACGAAGGCGACCTCGTGGCGACCTCTGTTCTGTCAGGCAACCGCAACTTTGAAGGGCGCATTTCGCCAGATGTGCGTGCCAACTATTTGGCATCGCCGCCGCTGGTTGTGGCCTATGCCTTGGCTGGCACGATGGATATCAATCTTGCAACGGACCCGATTGCACAAACACCAGACGGCAAGGATGTTTATCTGAAGGACATCTGGCCCACATCGCAAGAAGTGGCCGAACTGGTCGAAGCAACCGTCACCCGAGAGGCGTTCCAAAGCAAATACGCCGACGTCTTCAAAGGCGACGACAAATGGCAGGGCGTTAAGACCACCGACAGCGAAACCTACGACTGGCCTGCGGCGTCGACCTATGTGCAAAATCCGCCTTATTTCCAAGGGATGAGCAAAGACCCCGGCGTGATCACCAACCTCGAAAATGCCAAAGTTCTAGCAGTTCTGGGCGATATGATCACCACCGACCACATCTCGCCTGCTGGGTCATTTGCGACGACCAGCCCCGCCGGCAAGTATCTAACCGAACGCCAAGTTGCCCCGCGCGAATTCAACTCGTATGGGTCGCGTCGTGGTAACCACGAGATCATGATGCGCGGCACATTCGCCAACATCCGCATCAAGAACGAAATGCTGGATGGTATCGAAGGCGGCTATACCAATGGTCCCGACGGCGAACAGACCAGCATCTTTGACGCGGCCATGGCCTATCAGGACGCGGGCACACCGCTGGTGATCTTTGGTGGTGAGCAATACGGCGCCGGATCATCGCGCGACTGGGCGGCCAAGGGCACGGCCCTGCTCGGCGTCAAGGCCGTGATCGCCGAAAGCTTTGAGCGTATCCACCGGTCAAACTTGGTTGGCATGGGCGTGATCCCGTTTGAATTTACGGGCGGCGACACCCGCAAATCACTGGGTCTGACGGGTGAAGAAACCGTTTCTATCTCCGGCCTTGATACGATCAAACCGCTGCAAGAGGTCCCCTGCACCATCACGATGGCAGATGGCACCGTCAAGAATATCACGCTCAAGTGCCGGATCGATACGGCGATCGAGATCGAATACGTCGAACACGGCGGCGTACTGCACTACGTGCTGCGCAATCTGGCCAAAGTAGCCTAAACGGCAGTTATTGAACATGAATGGCCCCCTGCATCGCGCGGGGGGCCATTTTCTTTAGGTAAAGGAAATGTAGCGAAATCTGCGCGCAGATTTCGGCCTCCGGCGAGAGTTTCAGAAACAGAAGGCCTTAGAAGGTTCGCAGTAACGCGCTGATTTCGTTTACTTTCTCGTTGAGCAGCGCGCGATCACCACGGGTTTCTACGTTCAACCGCAGCAGGCTTTCGGTATTGGAGCGCCGCAGATTGACCCGCCATTGCCCCATATCAAGGCTTAGCCCGTCCAGACGATCCGACGTTTGTGCATCTTTCAGATAGCCAGCCTCGAACGCGGCAATCGCCCCGTCAACATCATCAATCTTGAAATTAATCTCGCCTGACGAGGGGAAGGCCGCGCGCATATCCGCAACCATCTGCGACAGCGGTTGCTCTGATCGGGCGACCAGTTCTGCGATAAGAAGCGCAGGGATCATGCCGCTATCGCAATACATGAAGCTGCGAAAATAGTGGTGCGCCGACATCTCGCCGCCGTAGGCCGCATCGGTTTGCCGCATCAACGCCTTAAGGTGGGCATGGCCTGTACGTGACACGATCGCCTGTCCACCACCCGCCGCAATCACGGCCTGCGTATTCCAGACGACCCGTGGATCATGCACGATCCTTGCGCCCGCTTCTTTAGCCATGAACGCCTGCGCCAGCAGGGCAACCACGTATTCGCCGTCGATAAACGCGCCCTTTTCATCAAAGAAAAAGCAGCGATCAAAGTCACCATCCCACGCGATGCCCAAGTCGGCGTTTTCTGCAACAACTGCAGCAGATGTCGCGGGTTGATTGTCGGGTAAAAGCGGGTTGGGTATCCCATTTGGAAAGCTGCCATCGGGCGTATGGTGCATGCGCAGCCAGTCCCACGGCATGTCCAAGGCATCGGCAAGTGCGTCAAACGTCGGCCCCGCGGCGCCATTGCCCGCATTCACCAGCACCCGCAGCGGGCGCAGCCCTTTTGGGTCCACGTAACCCGCTACATGCGCCACGAAATCAGCGCGCGGGTTTGCGGTGGCCCGCGCGCCGGTCTTGGCGGGTCCGAAATCATCGGCTTCGGCCAGTGCCTTGATCGCATCCAGCCCCGTTTGGGCGGCGATCGGGCGCGCGCCTGCGCTGACCATTTTTATCCCGTTGTAATCAATCGGATTGTGCGAGGCCGTTACCATTAGCCCACCATCGGCGCGCAAATGGTCGGTGGCGAAATAGACCTCTTCGGTGCCACACAAGCCAATATCAAGTGCGGTGCACCCCGCATCCATCAGACCTGCATTCAACGCCTCTTGTAAACTGGCCGAGCTTTCGCGCACGTCGCGCCCAGTGACAAAGGTTCCGGGCCCGATAACCTGCCCAAAAGCGCGCCCGATCCTGTAGGCAATGCTTTCGTCCAGTTCAACGCCAAGGCGTCCGCGCACATCATAGCTTTTGAAACAAGTGAGCGGCCCGTTCACTGCAGTGCCGCGTCCATAGCAGGGCGCAGGCGGGACTCGATCGCGCGCTGTGTTACGGGCCCTGCGACACGCATGATGATTGTGCCGTCACCGTCCACGAGGAATGTTTCGGGCACACCGTAGACCCCCCAGTCAAGCGAGGTCGCGCCGTCTGGATCGGCCCCGATCGCTGTATAGGGATCGCCCAATTCATCGAGGAAAGACAGGGCGTTAGCAGGCGCATCTTTGTAGTTTACGCCATAGATCGGGATGCCTTCGGCTGCGAGTGCGGTCAAATTGGGATGCTCCACGCGGCATGGCGCGCACCAGCTTGCCCAGAAATTAACCAGCTTTAACTCGCCGTCCGCAAGCACCGCACTGTCCAGCTCTAGCAAACCGCCCAATGACACCACATCAAGCGCGGGCGCTGCACGGCCAGCAAGGGCCGAGGGGAGCTCTTGGCTGTTTTCGCGCTGCATGCCCGCCACGAATAGACCCGCAAGAGCGGCGAAGACGATCGGCGGCAAGAAGACTAATGGTGACAGTTTAGCCATCGTTGCTATCCTTCAAACGCGCCTCGACGGCGGCAAGCTCTGCGCGCACTTTGGCGGCCCGACGCGCACTGATCCAGACCAGTAGGGCCAGCATCGCGAGCGAGATCACATAGGAACTCAGCACCTCAAGCCCGTATTTACCAAGGCCAAGAAAGGTGCTGATCATATCGACGATCGATGTAAACAGGTCCATCAGCCTCTCCGTGCGCGCGATTCAAGGGCGCGGATGCGGCGCACACGAATTTCAGTGGTGGTGCGCTGGAAAACCAGCGCTACGAACAGGACCACAAAACCGATCATGCAGATGAGCAGCGGCACGAAAAACACGTTGGAGACATTTTCTTCGCGCACGGCGACTTCGATCACTTGTTCAGCGCCAAAGATGGAATTCCACACAAAGGCAAAGAACCGCGCGATCACATTGAACGTCCACTCCCAGAGCGACACGCTTTCGGCCTGATGTAGCCCTTGGTTCCAGAACTGCACGGCGAACCGCGACAGGAAGGCAAAAACCGAGCCGACGATGCACAGAATCGATGTCAGATCGGCGGCGGTGTCTGGGTCATCGATCGCTTCCCACAAGGCCATGTAGCCAAGGTAGAACAAGAACAAGATCAGGAACGACGTCAGGCGCGGATCCCACGCCCACCATGTTCCCCACATCGGCTGGCCCCAAATCGCACCCGTTACCAGCGCAATCAGCGTCATCACGATGCCGATGGGGGCTGCGGCGCGTGCGGCGAGCGCCGATACATGGTGTCGCCTGATCAGCCAGATCAGCGAGGTCACTAGCATCATGCCCCAGACGTTGATCGCCATCATCGCGGCGGGAACATGCAGGTAGATGATCTTGACGGTTGATCCTTGGCGGATGTCATCGGGCGTGAAGAAAAAGCCCCAAACCAGCCCGACAATCAGACAGGCCGCAGCAATACCAAACGCCCACGGCAAAATTGGCGTCGTGGTCGCGATAAACTTCTTTGGATTGGCATATTCCCAAAACGACATGTGATCTGATTACCTTTCTGTCTGTGTAGTCTCAAGCGCAATCACCGCAGATTGATCCGCAGCGCCGCCGCCGTGGCAAAGGGTAGCAGCGCATAGGAAAAAAGCGTGATGCCAGACAGCATTGCCAATGGCACGGTTGCGGATAGCCCATCGGACCCAAGGCGGACTGCCTCGGCCCCGAAAATAAGCGTCGGCACATAAAGCGGCAAGACCAGCAATGACAGCAGCAATCCGCCCCGTCGAATGCCCACCGTCAGGGCCGCTCCGAACGTGCCGATCATTGACAGCGCGGGCGTGCCAAGCGCAAGCGAGGCCAATAGATACGGGTAAGCGGCTGGGGCAAGGTTCAGCAAGAACCCCAGTGCAGGCGCCGCAAGCGTCAGCGGCAATCCCGTGGTCAGCCAATGGGCCACACCTTTGGTAAGCGCCACACCCTCCAAAGGCAGCGGCGATGTGGCCAGCAGTGGCAGCGATCCGTCCTCGTGATCCAACGCAAAAATGCGATCCAGCGACAGGAGGGCCGCCAAGAGCGCCGCGACCCATAAGACGCCGGGCGCGATACGGGTCAGCACGCTTGCTTCGGGGCCGACACCAAACGGGATCAGCACAATCACGATCAGAAAGAACGCCAAACCAAGGCCAAAACCGCCCCCAGCCCGCACAGCAAGGCGCAGATCGCGGGCTAACAAGGCGATCACAAAAACGCCTCGTCACTGCCGCCAGTGGCGGTGTGGTCGGCCTTGAACGGGGTCAGGTCCATTTCGGGCGCGTCCAATCCAAGGTCGATATGCGTGGCGATCACCGCCACCCCACCCTGTGCCAAATGCTTGTCCCGCAAGAAGTCCGCGAACATCCGCACTGAAAAGCCGTCCAAAGACACGGTAGGTTCGTCCAAAAACAGCACCTTGCGGCCGATCACACCTAGTCGCGCCAGCCCAAGGCGGCGCTTTTGGCCCGCTGACAGGGTGCCAGCCAATCGGTCGCGCAGATCGTCCAGATCAAAACTGGTGAACACGTCATCGGGCATCGGGCGACCATGCACATCGGCCCAGAACGAGAGATTTTCAGTGACGCTAAGCTGCGCTTTGATCCCGTCGGCGTGGCTGGCATATGCGCCTTCGTCTTCGGGGAAGGTCACAGAGCCGGCCAGCGGTGATTGCAGCCCTGCGAGGGTCCGCAACAAGGTCGTCTTGCCGCAGCCATTGGGACCACGCAGCACTAGCGCTTGCCCTGCGTCCAATGCGAAGGACACACCAGAAAGCACGGGCATACCGCCGCGCGCGCAGGTCACATTTTCAACTGTTAACATCATGGGAACGGCTTAGCGTAACAGGCGCGCACAGGAAAGCCGGATCACACCGGAATGACGGCCAGTGCCACGCGCCGCCCTTCCGACAACAGCACGTTATAGGTGCGGCAGGCAGCGGGGGTTGCCATGGCCTCGACGCCAATGCCCGCGTCCTCAAGCGTGATGCGTAAATCAGCGGGAATATGCGCAGTGTCCGCGCCGGTGCCTACAAAAAGCACATCAACAGTGCCGGCCAAAGCCAGCAAGGTTGCCTGGTCGTCATATCCGCCCCAAGCCGCGACACCTTTGGCATCGATAATCACAGGACCGTTCAAGACCTTCCCACCGATGCGGAAAAAGCCGGGGCCATAGCCCTCAACGGGGCGGGCGTTGTCGTATTTGATTTCGTTTAACCGCATATCAGTTCCCCCAGATCGGCAGACCCGTCAGGACCGCCAGCACAATCACGCCATATGCAGTCGATCTATAAACGCGCTCGTGACGGGGATCAAACAAGGACTGGCCCAACAGTGTGGTGCAAAAGTATGGAATAGCCAAAAGGGCCGCCACCCAGACCAGAGACCATGTCATCTGCCCTCCAAGAAACAGGTTCGCAACGATGACCACATCAAGCCCCGCAAGGAACAGGATCGTGTTGGCGCGCACCTCTTGTGCGTCGTGGCGACTGGCCAAATAGGCGATTATCACGACCGGCCCCGTCAGGCCCGTCATCCCGCCAAACAACCCTGCCAAGGCACCGATCCCGACCAACCCGGTCCGCCCGATCCGCCCGATCCGCCCGTCATAGCGCAAACCCGTCATGAGCGACAAAAGCGTGACACCTGCCATGACGGCCACGACCCAGCGCACCGTGGTTCCGTCCAGCCAACCCATGACCAAAATGCCAAGCGGCACCGTCGGCAATGCGGCAAGAATCAGGATCGCCACTTCGCCACGGCGTCCCTGCACCCATGCGCGCGGTAACAGTGCTGCCGTGCTGGCAACGCCCGTCAATGTGATCAAAACGATAATATCAGCGGCGGGCAAAAATCGCCCCGCGACAGGGACAAAGATCAACGCAGTGCCAAATCCGGTAAAGCCGCGCACGATCCCAGCGATGGAAATCGCCGCTATCAGCCACCAGAATCCATCAATCGCCATACCACCCCCTGCTTTAGCCTTGAATCTGGTCCAGAACCAAGCCGCGCCCTAGGGCCAAAGATCAGGTGTCGATATTGCCAAACTGCGTGCCGCTGGTCGCGTCGGGCTTGGACCAATCGCGTTTGACGCCCAGCACCAGCAACGTGGTCGAGGCGACAAAGATCGAGGAATATGTCCCGACAATTACACCCCAGATCATCGCGAACACAAAGCCACGGATCACGTCGCCACCAAGAAAATAAAGGGCAAACAGCGCGACCAGTGTCGTGACGGATGTCATGAATGTCCGCGACAGTGTTTCGTTGATCGACATGTTCAGCACGGATTTAAGATCAAGCTTTTTGTACTTGATCAGGTTTTCCCGCACCCGGTCAAACACGACCACTGTATCGTTCAGCGAATAACCGACAATCGTCAGCAGGGCCGCGATAATCGCTAGATCAAAGCGGATTTGCAGCTCGGAAAACACGCCGATCGTCAGGACCACATCGTGGATCAACGCGACAACTGCGCCGAGCGCAAACTGCCATTCAAACCGCAGCCAGATGTAGATCAGCACCGCCGTAATCGCGAGGATCACCGCCAACGCCGCCGTCTGGATCAATTCACCCGACACGGTTGGGCCGACAGATTCGACCGAACTGAACGGCAGTTGCAATCCTTCGTCTACGGCCAAAAGCGTCTGACCAACCAAGGTGATCATATCCGCTGTGACAGATTCGTGCCCCTCGGTCGCTTGAATGGTGATCGACACCACGTTTTGGTCGGGTCCAAAGGTCGGATCGAAAACTTCGGTGATCGACACATCGCCGAGGCCAAGCGGCGTCAAAGAATCCCGCAACACACCAACATCGACGGCAGTGGTGCTTTGTGCGCGGATCGTTGTACCGCCCGAAAAGTCGATGCCGTAATTCAGCCCTTGGATCAGGAACGACACAAAGGCGATCACGACCATAAGGCCGGAAATGCCCAGCCACAGTTTGCCGCGGCTAAAGAAATCCCAGTTGGTTTCTTGCGGAACAAGTCTTAGGCGCATGTGATTAAACCTCGATTGTCTTGGGACGGCGGCGATCAAACCAAATCACGATCAACAGACGCGTGACGAAGATGGCCGTAAATACGGATGTAATAATGCCAAGCCCCAGCGTGATCGAAAAACCGCGCACGGGGCCAGACCCCATGACGAACAGTATCACTGCCGTAATGAAGGTGGTGATGTTGGCGTCGATAATTGCTGAAAGGGCCTTTTCATAGCCCAGATCAATCGCGCGGGCTGGTCCTTTGGCGGTCTTGAGTTCCTCGCGGATACGTTCAAACACTAACACATTGGCGTCCACCGCCATACCGATGGTCAACACGATCCCCGCGATACCTGGCAGTGTTAGCGTTGCACCGATCAGGCTTAGCAGACCGAAAATCATGCCGACGTTGATCAAAAGCGCAATATTGGCGAAGATCCCGAACAGCCCGTAGGACAGCACCATAAAGATCAGCACTGCGCCAAAGGCGACGATACAGGCGATCTTGCCCGCATCAATGCTGTCTTGGCCCAGTTCCGGCCCGATGGTGCGTTCTTCAAGGAATGTCAGGCCCGCAGGCAAGGCACCAGCGCGCAGCAACACGGCCAGATTGGTTGTTTCTTCGACTGAAAAACGGCCCGTAATAATGCCCGATCCGCCTGGAATATGGCTTTGGATCGTCGGGGCACTGATCACTTCGGCATCTAGCACAATCGCAAACGGCGAGCCGATGTTTTCAGCGGTATAATTGCCAAACTTGCGCGCGCCGGTCGCGTTAAACCGAAAATTCACGGCAGGTCGTCCGTTTTGGTCGAACGCAGGTTGTGCGTCGACCAGCTCTTCGCCCGTCACCACTGCAGCGCGTTCAACGATATAGAACACGCCTTCTTCGTCGATGCTTGGCAGGATCAGATTGCCCGAACCAGGGGCGCTTGCGCCATCCGTCGTGCGCCCGACGACAGGGTGGAACGTCAACTGCGCAGTCGTGCCGATCAGTTCTTTGATTTCCTGCGCCGATCCCACACCGGGGACCTGAATAAGAATGCGATCTGTGCCTTGGCGCTGAATGGACGGTTCGCGGGTGCCGACTTCGTCGATCCGGCGGCGAATAATCTCAAGCGATTGCTGCACGGTGCGCTGGTCGGTCGCGGTACGCTCGGCCTCGCTCAGGGTGATAATCAGATCGCCGCTTACCGCAACAACCTCGATATCGGCAGCCCCTGCGCCAGTGAGCGTTGTTACGGGTGTTGCTAGCCCTCGCGTCAGTTCAAGCGCGCGTTCAATGGCATCAGGGTTGGATATTCGCACGCGCAATTGATCTTCGGGCGCGTCTTCGCGGGTGACGAACCCCAGCGTGTCACGTTCAGCGGCCAGCACGTCGCGCACTTCGGGCCACATGGCGTCCATGCGGGGTCCATAAACATCCGCGACTTGCACCTGCGCCAACAGATGCGCTCCGCCGCGCAGGTCAAGGCCAAGATTGACCAGACCCGACGGCAAAAATCTGGGCCATGTGCGTGCTTCGGCTTCAAGTTCGGCATTGGTCACGCCAGACTCGATCATCGCGACCGCATCGTTGCGGGTCTCAACCCGGCTATAAAACCCGTTGGGCACAGCCAGCAAAAGGCCCACAAGCACGACCAACCAGATGGTCACGCGTTTCCAAGTGTCGATTTGCAACATGCCTGTCTGTCCTACTCTGCCGTGCGCGGGGTGCAGGATGGGTTCCCTGCCTGCCCGTCAACTACGACGTCTTCTACCTTTTCAACCACAAGGTCCACTGGCAACGCGCCTGACCGCAGGGTCACCGCAAGATTTTCTGCCTCGATGGCCGTGAAATTACCCGGAATCATGACCGACTCACCCAAAATAGCCGTCTGGATGACCGGTGCACTGAACACGCGGCGATCGGAGACAATCGCAAATGCCTCGCCTACATGATCGGTCGTGTATTGGCCAAAAGCCGCAGCACCGTCCGCGGTGAACAGCAACGATACAGAGGGCCTGCCGTTCATATCCGTGTTCGCCTGCGCATCGCGGATCATCGTGGCGTCAATGATCGCTTCGGCCTCAAGCAAATATCCAATCTCGTCATCCAATACATCCGGCAGGATCACCTGTACGCTATCGGCAATCGTCAGATCAGTAATCGCGCCGCGGTTCAGCACCTGCTGGAACGAGAATTGACCCCGCACCAGCGATTCATCCAAGGCAACGCGGTCGAACATGCCAATCGGAAAGCCAAGCTCAAGTGCGGCGGCGTATTTCACATAGGCACGCGGTGCCCATGTCGAAATGCGTTGCTGAACGACACGCGCGGCTTGGTCCATCTCGTCACGGCTTGCCGCACCAAAAGGGGCGACAATGACGCGCGTCCCACCACACAGCTGCAAAAAGGCATTGGGATCAACGGGATTGGCCCGTGCAACCCCGCCAAAGCCAACAAGGCCCGCAACCAGTATGCTAAGAACGTGGCGCACGCGTCGCCCCCCGCGTTTTAGGAGTTAGCGGCGGCCGGTTCCGTCTTGTTGACCACGGTGGCGATCGTCGAGCGTACAACGCGCACGTTCACACCCTTGGCGATCTCGACTTCGACTTCGCCGTCGTCTTTGACCTTGGTCACTTTACCCATGACACCGCCTTGGGTGATGATCTGGTCACCCCGACGCAGGGCCGCAACCATCGCCTGATGCTGCTTCAGTTTTTTCTGCTGGGGACGGATCAACAGGAAATACATGATACCGAAAATCAGGATAAGTGGGATAACTTGGCCAAAGTTTTGCATGTGGGTCGTCCTTTGTGTGGTTCGCGGGCACCCGCCGCAAAGTCGCGGCACACTAGAGCGCGCCCTAAGGAATGGCAACGCCGCAAGACGTAGTTTTCACAGTTCACAGCGCCGTTCCTTTGAGGCATATGGGGGCGCATAGAATTTCTGCAATCCATCAGGAGCATTGTGATGCACGACATCCGCACAATCCGCGAAAATCCCGCCGCTTTCGACGCGGCCCAATCCCGTCGCGGGGATGCGCCTTTGTCCTCTGATCTGCTTGCATTGGACGAAGCGCGCCGCGCCAAAATTCTGGCCGCTGAAACTGCGCAGGCTGACGCTAACAAAGCCGCCAAGGAAGTCGGCGCAGCCAAAGGGCGCGGCGACGATGCTGAATTTGAACGCCTGCGCGCGCTTGTGGCCGAAAAGAAGGCCGAGATCGCCGCGCTAACAGACGAGGCCAAAGCGCAAGACGAACGCCTGACCACCGCATTGGCAGTGATTCCAAACATTCTGGCCGATGACGTGCCCGAAGGCGCCGATGAAAACGACAACGTCGAGGTCAGCACTTGGGGCACGCCACGCAGCTTTGCCTTCAAGCCGGTTGAACACTTCGAGATTCCCGCCGTGGCGCCGTCGATGGATTTCGAAACCGCCGCCAAGATTTCAGGTAGTCGCTTTGTGTTGCTTTCGGGCGCCGTGGCGCGCGTGCATCGCGCGCTGGCACAGTTCATGATCGACGTGCATGTGGACGAAAACGGCCTGACCGAGGTCAACCCGCCCGTGCTTGTCCGTGACGAAGCGATGTATGGCACTGACAAACTGCCGAAATTCGGCGATGACAGCTATCGCACCGAAGAAGGTATGTGGCTGATCCCGACCTCCGAAGTGCCACTGACCTATATTGCCGCCGGTGAAATGCTAGACGAGGGCGACCTGCCGCGCCGCTATACGGCGCACTCACTGTGTTTCCGCTCTGAAGCGGGCAGTGCTGGCCGTGATACGTCCGGCATGCTGCGACAGCACCAGTTTGAAAAGGTTGAAATGGTCAGCGTGACCCACCCTGATCAATCGGACGCCGAACAAAAGCGCATGCTGCGCTGCGCCGAAGACCTGTTGGAACGTCTGAATATCCCCTATCGCACCGTGAACCTGTGCGCCGGTGACATCGGTTTTGGCGCGCGCCGCACCTTTGATATCGAAGCATGGTTACCGGGGCAGAACGCCTATCGCGAAATCAGCTCGGTCTCGTCCACGGGTGACTTTCAGGCACGCCGCATGAACGCCCGTTTCAAGCCTGCCGATGGTGGCAAGCCACAGTTCGTTCACACGCTGAATGGATCCGGACTGGCCGTTGGCCGCTGCCTTATTGCCGTGCTTGAGAATGGCCAAGACGAAGACGGTTCTGTTACCCTTCCTGCCGTGCTGCACCCCTATCTGCGCGGCAAAACCCGCATCGCTGCGGACGGCATATTGGCCTAACGGGTAATTAACGGGGCCGCGAAATCTGGCCAAGGCGGTGCGTGTCGCCGCCTTCGGCAATCGCCCGCGCACGGCGCAGGGCGGCGTATTGATCATCGGGCATTTCGAACAACTGATGATAGATACGGTCCAACGATTGTGGCCGATAGGTGTCGTCCTGTCGAAATCGGTCGATCGCCGCAACACTGACCTCGGATAGGTCACTTGGCCCCGCGCGGTCCTGTTCGATCAGGTTCAACAGCGCGCCTGATAGGCCGACGGGGCCGAATTTGTTATCCAGCGGATCAAACGGATCAAAGTCGTAGGCAACGCGGTCCAACGCGTGCCAATCAATCGCCAGTCCCGCCTGCTCCGCACCCATAGCCACCCAATTGAGCGCAATCGACGACAAGCCGATCCTGCTGCCCCCGCCGCCAACAGATCCGTGATTCCCCGCAAACCATTGCTGCATATAGGTCGGCACGAAATGGTCGTAACGTTCGTTCAATGCGGGCATGTTGTCCCACGGATAGGCCGGAAACGTTTTGCGCTTTTCATCAAGTGACATGGCATGGCGGGCCGCCAGAACCATCGACGACAGCTTGGCATCATGAAATCTGTATTGGCGGTTAAATTGTTCGGCTAAAGGCAGGAACGCAGGCAGCCCCAGCGCGCTGACGGTATCCCAGACCCCAAGGTAGGCGATGCGCAGATCAACGACACCAGCACTCCCTTTGCCGTGTTTGCCACGCCACGCCATTTCCGCAGGGCTGGTGGCAGTATTGGGCGCAAATCCTTCGCGCCAAGCATGGCTGGCATCCGAACCGGGGTGCGTGGCCGGATCGCGGCTGATGTAACGCGCCAAGGCTTCGGGCAGACGCGCCAGATGCGCGCGAGGGGCAATTCCGCACGACCGGATCATACCGACCAACGAACGCGCGGCAAACGCACCCCGCGAAAAGCCAAAGATGCAAATTTCGTCGCCCGGCTCATAGGCAAACACCAGATTGCGATAAGCGTCTTCGATGATATCCGTGAGGCCCCACCCCATCCCTCCACCAAACGTCCGGTCCATCTTGCGCGCAAGCGCGTTATTGCCGCGCCCCGATCCGACACCGGGGGAATAGATTACCATCTGCGGCATGCCATGAACCGACCCCCCATCGGCCCGATGGCGCACGCAGCGCGCAAGCCGCACCACATTCGTCGGGTGTTGCGCATCCGGACGGTTCCATGTGCCGTCGATGAAAATGGCTATGCGTTTCAGTGTGTCGCTCCTTCGGAAAAGCCTCGCCCGCGGTCTGCCCCTTGGTCAAGTCGGCAAAACCAGGCTATAATTGAACCAAACCACCCCGTCAGGAGTATTACCAGCATGAAACAAATGTACGCCGTCTTCGCCCTGATCCTGACCATCACTTTTGTGATCTCGCCCGCGTTTACGGACCCGTTCATGGGGTTTCGTGCCGATCAACTGCCGATCCCGCAGATTGATCCGCAAGTCCAACCCGCGGGTTATGCGTTTTCGATCTGGGGGCTAATTTACGGCTGGTTGATCGTGTCAGCCGTGTTCGGCCTTTGGAAGCGCCGCGATGATGCTGCGTGGAACGCCATGCGCGCGCCGCTGATTGTCAGTCTGGCACTAGGCACACCGTGGTTGGCAATTGCCAATACCAGCGCGATTTGGGCGACCGTTGTGATTTGGGGCATGGCGGCATGCGCGATCATTGCCTTGATCCGCGCACCAAAAGCCGACCGCTGGTGGGCGCAGGCCCCCATCGGGCTTTATGCAGGCTGGCTGACGGCGGCCGGGTTTGTATCACTTGGCAGCACGGCAGCGGGGTATGGCGTTTTGACCGACAGCATTGGCTGGGCCCTGATCGGCATCGCGGGCGCGTCCGTGGTCGCCATCGCAACGCAACAGATGCGCAAAAGCGCGCCCGAATATAGCGCCGCCGTGATCTGGGCCCTGATCGGCATCATCGTCGCGGGACCGGCCATGGCTGTCAGCACAGCAGCCATGATCAGCATCGCAATTCTGCTGACACTATTGGTGGTGAACCTGCGCGCGACCTAGAGCGTTTAGACTTAATCGCCGCGATTGCCGTATCTATCAAGGTGCTTGGACAGGCGCGACGGCTTCTTCTTTTTCTTGTTCTTGTAAGGGTTTGCGTCCGACTGGCTGCGCATGTGCAACCGGATCGGCGTGCCGGGCATGTCGAAATCCGCGCGCAAGCCATTCACCAGATAGCGCGAATAGCTTTCGGGCAGTTTGTCGGGCAAGGAACACATCACCACGAATCCAGGCGGGCGGGTTTTCACTTGGGTCATGTAGCGCAGTTTGATGCGGCGACCTGATGGTGCAGGCGGCGGGTGCTGTTCGAGCATGCCAATCAGCCAGCGGTTCAGCTGGGCGGTTGTCACACGACGGTTCCACACCTCGTGGGCTTTCATGATCGCCTCTTGCAAGCGGTCCAGTCCACGGCCCGTTTTGGCCGAAACGGTGACCAGCGGCGCACCGCGCAACTGTGGCAAAAGCCGCTCGAAGCTTTCGCGCAGGACTTTTAGCTTGTCTTGCTTTTCGTCCTCAAGATCCCACTTGTTGACAGCAACCACGACGGCGCGCCCTTCACGTTCGGCAAGGTCGGCAATCCGCAAATCCTGCTGCTCAAACGGGATGTCCACATCCAGCAGAACAACCACGACCTCAGCGAATTTCACCGCACGCAAGCCGTCACTGACTGACAATTTCTCAAGCTTTTCCTGCACCTTGGCGCGTTTTCGCATACCTGCCGTGTCAAAGATACGCACCGGCACATCGCCCCATTCGGTCATCACCGAAATAGCGTCACGGGTAATACCGGCCTCGGGGCCGGTCAGCAGGCGGTCTTCACCGATGATCTTGTTGATCAGCGTTGACTTTCCCGCGTTCGGGCGACCGACAACAGCCACCTGCAAGGGGCGCGCTTTGGTTGGAACGCGCGGGCCGTCGTCATCTTCGTCTTCGGAGACGTCCACATCGGTTTCGGGCGCATCCGCTTTGGCGCGCTCTTCGAACTCTTCGGAAATTGGGCGGAGTTCATCCATCAGTTCGCCCATGCCCTCGCCGTGTTCGGCCGACAGACGGATGGGTTCGCCAAGACCAAGGGCATAAGCCTCAAGGATGGTATTATCGGCGGCGCGCCCTTCGCCTTTGTTTGCCGCCAAAATCACATGCGCGTTCTTTTTGCGCAGAATTTCGGCAAACATCTGATCGGCTGGCAAAACACCTACGCGCGCATCGATCATGAACAGGCAGACATCGGCCATTTCAACGGCGCGTTCTGTCAACTTGCGCATCCGGCCTTGCAAAGATTCGTCCGTCGCCTCTTCGAGGCCGGCCGTATCAATCACCGTAAAGCGCAAATCACCAAGGCGCGCAGAGCCTTCGCGCAAATCGCGCGTGACACCGGGTTGGTCATCGACCAACGCCAGCTTTTTGCCCACAAGGCGGTTAAATAGCGTGGATTTGCCCACATTTGGGCGCCCCACGATAGCAAGGGTAAAGGTCATCGCTTACCGGCTCCGGTTGGTCAAGGCGCGGCGATACACCCTATCGCGTCTAACGGAAAGCTAGAAGTTGTCCGCGCTTGTTCACTACATAGACCGTCTGCCCTGCCACAACAGGTCCACTGGCCGCTCCACCTGGCAATTCGATCTGTCCGATCAACGCGCCGGTTTCGGGATTGAACTGACGCAACGCCCCATCCGACGACGCCACGATCAAGCTGCCACCGGCAAGAACGGGGCCGTAATGGGCGTGCAGTGTTTTCTGGCGGCGGGTACGTGCTTCGACAAATTGCGGCAATGACGTGCGCCATAGAACAGCACCATCCCCCGCATCCAAGCGCAGCAATTCGTTCAGGTCATTGATCATAAATAGCGATTCGCCAGCCGCCCAGACAGGGCCGGTCGTGCCTTCGGTCGCGGTCCATATCCGGTCGCCATTACCAAGGTTTAGCGCCGCAACACGGCCCGAGAAATTACCTACATAGACGGTATCACCGACGATCACCGGATCGCCCGAGATATCCGAAACGGACGAAGCCGCGCGGCCCGGACGCTGTCCTGTGACAACTGTGGACCAACGTCGCAAACCGCCTTCGGGGAAGGCCGCTAGGACTTCGCCAGACGGGAACGGAAAGACTGCGATATCGCCTGTAACAGCAGCCCCTGCCCCGCCCGAGAAGTTTGCACCACCCGGTGTGCCGTTCAGCTGCCAACGAACCCGGCCTGTCTCAAGTTCAAGCGCCCAAACGCGGCTGTCACGCGCAACGACATAGACCAATCCGTTTTGCACAGTCGGGGCAGCACCTCCGGGTGCATCAAGGTCTTGGGTCCACACCACCGCACCGCTTGCGGCGTCAAGCGCGCTCACTTCGCCAAATCCGGTCGAAACCAGCACGCGATTGCCCGACACGGCCAAACCGCCACCCGATGCGTCGCGGGTATTGTCATTTGGCGGGGTCAAATCGCGGGTCCAAGCCAATTCGCCTGCGGTCGTCACAGCGGCAACTTGCGCGCCAGCGTCCAGCGTGTAGATCACGCCGCCTGCAACAACCGGGTCGGCGGTAATACGTGCGCGGCGGCCATCGCCTTGACCAATGTTAACGGCAAAAACCTGTTCCAGGGCGCCACCAAGGGCAACATGGCCACCTGGGTGTACCGGACCACCGTTGCGATGGGTCCAATCTGCGTTATTTCGCGCGACTGGCATTGCAAATGCGCGCGGCGCAACCGCAGTTTCGACCGCAGCCCCTGCCATACCATCCCTGATATCAAGCCGTTCTCCGGCCAGAATGATGTCTTTTTCGCCACAAGCCGCGAGAAGGCCAAGTGCCACTGCCGCGCCGTAGAATGTATGTCGTGTGCTCACGTTGCTGCTCCGCCCGTTTTGCGACCTATTGGCCAGCGTCTTCTGCACCGCCCAAATTGCCACCCAATGCTACAATCAAGCTTTGCGCCCGATCACGCAAGCCCCGCGTGACCTCTGCATCTTCCAACACAGCGTTAAGAGTTGCAATCGCGGCGTCGGTGTCGCCAGCAGTGACATGTGTGAATGCTATCTGCTCCATCGCCAAAAGGCGGAATGGCGCACCCGGCGCGGCAAGTGCCTCAAGGGCCACAAGACGGGTGTCAGCATCCATTGTTTCAGACTGCAGCATCAATGACTTTAGGCTTGCCAAATCACGATATATCGGCGCGATGTCAGCGTTGACGGCGATCGCATCAAGACGCGCTGCTGCCGCCACGTTGTCGCCGGTTTCTTGCAAGGCCGCAGCCTCGAGCAGGCCGGCGATTGCATCGGCAGGCCCCTGTGCGGCAATCTGTGACAGCGCCGCGGCACGATCCTCGCTCCCGTCATTTTCAAGGGCGGCAAACACTGCATCCCCCAAAGCCTGCGCCTTGGACGCCGCAGTTGCCTTGCGATATTCGTTAAATGCGGCGCCGCCAACCATCAGCAAGACCGCCAGAATCGCGATCCAACCGTAGCGGCGCATATACAAGAACAACTTATCGCGGCGAACCTCTTCGCTCACCTCGTCGATAAAGCTTTCGTTATTGCTCATCTCGTCCCCTTGCCTGCGATTGGCGTCTGGCGTCACATAATGCGCCCTCATATCGCGAAGCCCGCCCTTTTGCCAGCCCCTGCCCGCCTTGTGGATGGTGCGTAAAAACCTCGCGAAATCCTGCCCGAGAACATCTTGCAAAAACGAGTGATCTAAACTAGTCGGTTTAGAGTATAAAAGGTATGAGTTTTCACCCCCTTTCGCCTGTGCGGAATTGCGGTGTCAACGCGACCACTGAACAGTTGATACGAGGCCCGAATGAAACTGATGCCCATCCTCACCGCCATTTTGGTGACAGCTTTTTTGTTCTTGTTGGTATTTCAGCGAGACACTTTACTGGAATTCGCGCGATCAGACGTCGCAACCGAAGACGTCGCGGTGACCCAAACCGTTGATGACGGGCCGCGCGTTGTGTCTGTAGTCGCGATGACGTCAACCGCGCAAACCATTGATAGCGCAGTTATTTTACGCGGCCGCACCGAAGCCGCACGCCAAGTTGACGTGCGCTCCGAAACCACGGGCCAAGTGATATCGGACCCGTTGCGCAAAGGCGCATTCGTCAACGCGGGCGACATGCTGTGCGAACTTGACCCCGGCACGCGCGCGTCCCGCGTAACCGAAGCCCGCGCCCGCCTTACCGAAGCCGAGGGCCGTGTGCCCGAAGCCGAGGCGGCAGTCGCCGAAGCCACCGCCCGCGTCCGCGAGGCCGATATTAACGTCAACGCGGCGCGCCAGCTTAGCCAAGACGGATTTGCCTCTGAAACACGCCTTGTAAGCGCCGAGGCAACCCGCGAAGCCGGACTTGCCGGGGTCCAGCGTGCTAATTCTGGCGTCATTTCCGCCCGCGCGGGGATCGAGTCGGCCCAAGCCGCCCTCGAGGCCGCACAAAAGGAAATTGAAGACCTGACCATCACTGCGCCGTTCAGCGGATTGCTGGAAACCGACACGGCCGAACTTGGATCGCTTTTGCAGCCCGGTGCAGCTTGCGCCACCATCATCCAGTTGGACCCGATCAAACTGGTGGGATTCGTGCCGGAAATCGACGTGAACAAAGTGACCGTCGGCGCCATGGCTAGCGCGCGCCTTGCAACGGGTGCCGAAGTTGCGGGCCGTGTGACGTTCCTGTCGCGCTCGTCTGATGAAACCACTCGCACCTTCCGCGTCGAAGTCGAAGTACTTAACGCAGATCTGGCGATCCGTGACGGGCAAACAGCTGAAATTATCGTCGCATCCGATGGGCAAAAGGCGCATTTATTGCGCCAGTCCTCGCTGACGTTGAACAACGATGGGGCACTGGGTATCCGCGTTGTCACTGCCGAAAACACGGCACAGTTCCTGCCGGTCACACTGCTGCGCGACACCATTGACGGTGTTTGGGTCGCGGGCCTGCCCGAAACTGTCGATGTGATCGTGGTTGGTCAGGAATATGTCATTGACGGGGTCGTCATCGCGCCAACCTATCAAGAGGCCGCCCAATGATAAAACTGGTCGATATCGCCGCCTCACGGGCGCGCATGGTGATGGCATTCATCCTTCTGTCGCTTTTGGCGGGGGGCTTTGCCTATGTGGGTCTGCCCAAAGAGGGCGAGCCTGATATCGAAATTCCCGTGCTGTTTGTATCCGTTCCATTCCCCGGCATTTCTGCCGAGGATTCAGAGACGCTGTTGGTCAAGCCGATGGAGGCTGAACTATCTGATCTGGACGGTCTCAAGACGATGACCGGCACCGCCGCCGAAGGCTATGCCGGTATCGCGCTGGAGTTTGAATTTGGCTGGGACAAAACCACGATCATGGCCGACGTGCGTGATGCTATGAACAACGCCGAAGGCCGGTTTCCCGACGGTGCCGACCAGTATTCTGTCAATGAAATTAACTTTTCAGAATTCCCGATCATCATCATCAACCTGACCGGCGATGTGCCTGAACGGATGCTGTTGCAGGTCGCCAAAGACTTGCAAGACCGCATCGAGGGCATCGACGCCGTGCTTGAAGCGTCCCTGACAGGTGAACGCGCCGAGATGCTCGAGGTGATCATCGATCCGCTGCGCCTTGAGGCCTATAACGTGACCGCAGGCGAATTGATCAACGTCGTCAACAACAACAACCTGCTGATCGCAGCCGGTGAAGTCGACAGTGCGCAGGGCGCTTTTTCGATCAAGATCCCATCGTCATTTAATGACGCACTTGATGTTTATAGCCTACCGGTGAAAGTCAACGGCGACCGTGTGGTGACCCTTGGCGATCTGGCCGAAATCCGCCTGACGTTCGAGGACCGCGAAAGCGTGGCGCGCTTTGATGGCGTCAATACCGTCGCCCTACAGGTCGTGAAACGGCGCGGGTTCAACCTGATCGACACATCCGCACTGGTCCGCGAGGCGGTGGCGGCAGAGCAGGCCACATGGCCCGAAGATCTAAAGGCGGCGATCCAGGTCGGCACCTCTAACGACCAAAGCCGCAATGTGGCCTCGATGGTCAGCCAACTGGAAGGCTCGGTTCTGACGGCCATCGCGCTCGTGATGATCGTCGTGCTGGCCTCTCTTGGCACCCGCCCCGCGCTGCTGGTGGGCTTTTCGATCCCGACCTCGTTCCTGCTGTGTTTTGCCCTGCTCGCGGTCATGGACATCACCATTTCCAACATCGTCATGTTTGGTCTGATCCTTGCCGTAGGAATGCTGGTGGACGGCGCGATTGTGGTCGTGGAATACGCCGACAAACGCATCCGCGAAGGTGTCGGCCCGATGCATGCTTACGTCGAAGCCGCCAAGCGGATGTTCTGGCCAATCGTTAGTTCCACCGCTACGACGCTGTGTGCCTTCCTGCCAATGTTGTTCTGGCCCGGTGTGCCCGGACAATTCATGGGCATGTTGCCCGTTACGCTGATTTTCGTTCTGTCCGCCTCGCTGATCGTCGCGTTGATTTACCTACCGGTTCTTGGTGGCGTCACAGGCCGGATGAGCCGAACATTTGGCCGCGCATCTGATGTGTTGCGCCTTATCGCACCTTGGTGGCTGCGCGCCGCACTTGTGGTGCCATCCATCATGCTGATTTTTGTTGGCGCGATGATGACGCTAAACCCCGCCTATCTATCTGGCGATGCGGTGCAGACCTCGGGGTTCATGGCCTCACTCCCCGGAATGCTCGCGTTCTTTGCAGGGGCTGTCTCTTTGTCGATCACAGTCGGATCTATCCGTATTGAACGCCAAGCCAAGCGCATCAAAGCAGGCTATCGTCGCTCGCCATTTGGCTGGGTGATCCATGTGATAGCCGGCAATCCGATCATGCCGTTGGTCAGCATTGGCGCGATCGGATTTCTGGTCGTGTCGGTCTTTACCTACTTTGGGGCCAACAACAACGGCGTTGAATTCTTTGTCGAAAACGAACCCGAACAGGCGATTATTTACGTTCAGGCACGCGGCAACCTGTCCCTGCCTGAAAAAGATGCGCTGGTCATGTTGGCCGAGCAGATCACGCTTGATACCCCCGGCGTGCAATCGGTGTTTGCCTTTGCAGGTGCTGGCGGGTTGAACAGCAACACCGCAGGTGCGGGCGGCCCCGGCGATGCGATCGGCCAATTGCAGATCGAACTGATCCCATGGGAAGACCGCGCAGACTATGCGCGCACCCATCCTGAAGAAGTCACGCTTGCGGAGCTAGACGGCGATGTGGTCATCGCCACGTTGCAGGCAAAACTGGATACGATCCCCGGCATCCGCACCGAAATCCTTAACCTGTCGATGGGGCCGGGGGCCGCAAAACCGCTGCACCTGCGCCTGACGGGCAATGACTGGGAACAGTTGCAGCTCGCTACCGCTGATGCGCGCGCGCTGTTCGAAGAGACCCCTGGTCTGACCTTGATCGAAGACAGTCGGCCCCTGCCCGGTATTGACTGGGAAATCAGCGTGGATGTGCAAAATGCAGGCCGGTATGGCGCGGATGTAGCCACGGTTGGCGGCATGGTGCAACTGATCACCCGCGGCATCATGCTTGGCAGCTACACGCCCGAAGGTGGCGATGAACAGATCGACATCCGTGTGCGCCTGCCAGAACAGGATCGCGTGCTGTCCACACTGGACTCGCTGCGCGTGCGCACCCAAGCGGGGCTTGTGCCCCTGTCCAACTTTATCACCCGCACGCCCGTGCCCCAGCTGGCGCAAATCAACCGGATTGATCAGGAACGCTACTTTGACATCAAGGCAGACGTCACGAGCGATCTTGTCAAAATCACCGATCCCGAAACCGGCGAGTTCCGCATAACAACGGCCGCCGAAACCGACATCGCCGTGCAGAGCCAAATCGACGCGGGTACTTTGGTGCGAACGGTCGTGAACCCTAACGAGCGTATTGCGACGCTCACTGAATGGCTTGAATCGCCCGGCAACCTGCCCGAGGGTATCGGCTATGAATGGACGGGCGATGCGCAGGAACAAGAGGAAAGCCAGGCCTTCCTGATGACCGCATTCGCCGGTGCGCTGGCCTTGATGTTCATTATTCTGCTGGCGCAGTTTAACAGTATCTACAATTCGATCCTTGTGCTGCTCGCGGTAGTTTTGTCCACCACGGGCGTGCTGATCGGGATGCTGGTCATGGATCAAGCGTTTAGTATCATCATGACAGGCACGGGCATCGTCGCACTGGCAGGGATCGTGGTGAACAATAACATCGTGCTGATTGATACCTATCAAGAATACGAAAAATACATGCCACGGACCGAGGCAATTACCCGCACCGTCGAAGACCGCATTCGTCCTGTGCTTCTGACCACGATCACCACCATGGCGGGACTTGCACCGATGATGTTCGGGCTATCACTCGACTTCATCAATGGCGGCTTCAGCATCGACAGCCCCACGGCCCTGTGGTGGAAACAGCTGGCCACGGCAGTTGTGTTCGGTCTTGGAGTTGCAACAATGCTGACGCTGGTATTCACACCCTCGATGCTGGCCCTGCGCGTCTGGATCACGACCTATGTCGGCTGGGGCGCGCAATTGATGGCGAAACTGTCATTCGGGCGTGGCAGCCGCGCCGCACAGGACTGGGCACTTGAGCGGGACGCAAAACGGGTCAAAGCACCCGAAATCCTTTGGGCCGAGGACCCGTTTGTGGCCACCGAACCCGTCGTCGCCCTCAAGGCTGCGGAATGATAAGGGTCAGGCCGCGATGCGGCCGACCCGCCCCATAATCCAGATCGACAATCCAAGTGCAGCCATCGCACATAGCGCGATCGCCGCCACCATCGGCAAGGCTGTGCCGTTGAAAAACTGTGCTGACAGCACCATCATCACGCCACCCACCAGCATTTGCAGTGTGCCGCCCAAGCTGGACGCCAAGCCCGCGATGTCACCGTGTTCATCCAGCGCCATGACCATCGTCGTCGGGATCACAAGCCCAAGGCAGGCATTGCCCAGCGCAAGCCCGGCGATGATGACATAAAGCGTGCCACCACCCATCGCCACGACCAGCGTCAATGCCATCGTAACCGACGCAAAGCCAAAAATCGCAGTGCGCATCACTTGCACCATCCCATAGCGCGCGCCCAATGGCCCCGCCGCCTGTGACGCACTGAAAAACCCGATCGCATTGACAGCAAAGGCAATGCTGAACCCCGTCGGCGTCAGCCCGAACTGATCTGTATAAACGAACGCCGCATTGGCGAGGAAAACAAAAAAGCTTGCCATGCCAAAGCCACCGATCATCGTCAGCCCCATAAACACTGGATCGCGCAACAGCACCCCTGCCCCGTGCCGCAGGTTCCTGAAATTGATCGCCACACGCGACGCTGGGGCGAGGGTTTCGCGGAACGCAAACGCTGTAACGAGCAGACTAGAGCCTGCCGCAACGAACATCGCCCAAAACAGCAAACGCCAACCGCCGACCAACATCAATCCGCTGCCTGCCAGTGGGGCCAGCATGGGTGATACAGAAATCACCAGCATGACCATGGCCATCAGTTTAGTCCCCTCAACGCCGGTATAACGGTCGCGAATAATCGCGCGTGGCACGACCATTAAGACCGCCCCGCCAAGCCCCTGCATCGCACGCAACGCGATGAGCCAGGCGATGCTGGGGGCCAAGGCGCAACCCACGGTCGCAACTGAAAAAATCCCCAGCCCCAAATATAACGGTGGCTTGCGACCCACCTGATCGGACCACGGCCCATAAAACAGCTGTGCCAGACCAAAAGCGATGAAATAGGCGGTCAACGTCATCTGCGTCGCAGCCACGCTTGCGCCAAGATCATCCTCGATCATCGGCATCGCGGGCAGATACATATCAATGGCGAACGGCCCAACGGCGGACAAAAGGCCAAGGATCAGGGCAAAACGTAGCATGGCAACCTCATAGGAGTGAGCCGCCCTGCTACGCTTGCGCGTGCGCTATGGCAATCGGGCTCAGGCTGCCTTTTCTTCTTGTTGCTGACGGTTCCACAGATGGGCATAACGATCACCCTTGGACAGCAGCGCGTCATGCGTGCCTTCTTCGACGATCACGCCGTCTTCGAGCACGACAATCCGGTCGGCATCAGCAATTGTCGACAGGCGGTGCGCGATGGTGATGACTGTACGCCCCTTGCCCATCGCCTTAAGCTCAGCCTGAATTTCCATCTCCGTTTCCGTGTCCAGCGCGCTAGTGGCCTCGTCGAGCAACAGGATCGGCGGGTCTTTGAGCAACGTGCGCGCAATACCGACCCGCTGCTTTTCGCCGCCCGAAAGTTTTAGCCCACGCTCGCCGACGGTGGTCTGATAGCCATCGGGCAGGCTTTGGATGAAATCGTGGATTTTAGCAGCCTTAGCTGCCGCCTCGATCTCGGCCCGCGATGCATTTTCGCGCCCATAGGCGATGTTATACAGGATAGTGTCGTTGAACAGCACCGTGTCTTGCGGCACCACGCCAATCTGGGCATGCAGGCTGCTTTGCGTTACATCGCGCAGGTCTTGCCCGTCGATCCGCAGCGCACCACCGCCCACATCGTAGAACCGGAACAACAGCCGTCCGATGGTGGATTTGCCAGATCCGGATGATCCGACAATCGCAACGGTCTGTCCCGCGTCCACACGTAGACTGACACCCTTCAAGATCGGCCGCGCGGCGTCATACCCAAAAAACACGTCATCCAGAAAAACTTCGCCGCCTTGCACATTTAGAGCCTTGGCGTCCGGTTTGTCGGTCACTTCCGAGGGTTGTTCCAGCAAATCAAACATCTGCCCCATATCGACCAGCGACTGCCGGATTTCGCGATAGACCGTGCCCAGAAAGTTCAGCGGCATGGTGATCTGGATCATATAGGCGTTGACCATCACGAAATCACCAACCGTCAGATCACCGTTTTGCACGCCGATTGCGGCCATAACCATGACGGCAACCAACCCGCCAGTGATCAACACCGACTGGCCAAAATTCAGGAAACCAAGCGTGTAGTTGGTCTTGAGGGCGGCCTGTTCATATCCCGCCATAGCCGCATCATAGCGTTCAGCTTCGCGCTGTTCCGCGCCAAAATACTTAACGGTTTCGAAATTCAGCAGGCTATCAATTGCCTTTTGGTTGGCATCGGTGTCTTGCTCGTTCATTTCCTTGCGGATCTGCACGCGCCATTCGGTGACACGGAACGTAAACCAGACATAAAGCGCGATCGTTCCGACAACGACGGCCAGATACCATACGTCGAACAAGAAGAACAAAACGACTGAAATCATCAGTAATTCCAACACCAGCGGCCCGATACTGAACAGCAAGAACCGCAGCAGAAATTCGACGCCTTTGACGCCCCGTTCGATGATCCGCGACAACCCGCCAGTTTTGCGGGTGATGTGATAGCGCATGGAAAGTCGGTGGATATGCGTGAATGTCTCAAGCGCCAACTGCCGCAATGCACGCTGCCCCACGCGGGCAAAAATCACGTCGCGTAGCTGCTGAAAGCCGACATTCATCAGCCGCGCCGCGCCGTAGGCCAATGTCAGCCCAACCGCACCCATCGCCAGAAACAGCGCCGATGACCCGTCATCTTCGCCTGCCAGACTGTCAACTGCACCTTTATACAAAAGGGGCGTGCCCACCGCAATCAACTTGGCCAAGACAAGGACGATCATCGCCCCACTGACACGTCGCTTTACCCACCCCTCGCCGTCAGGCCACAGATAGGGGATGACCCGCCGGATCGTGCGCATTCCGTTAAGCTGGTCATCATTTAGGTTGGCATCAGTCTTGGTAAGGCGGCGCATATGAGGGCTTTCATCTGAACAGATAGGTTTAGATAGGGTCGCATCGGTGTAATGACCAGCCCTGCCGTCAGTGGCGGGCATCAGCCGCATTGCCCCGCCTGAACCGACCAGCTAGGTCTTGGAGCAAATGCGTATAACCGGAGTCGCGCCATGACCAAAGATACACCCGACCTTGGCCCCTTTGATTGGGCTGATCCGTTCCAGATCGAACGCCAGTTGACCGAGGACGAGCGCATGCTGCGTGATGCGGCCAACACCTTTGCCCAAACGACCTTGCAACCGCGCGTCACGCAGGCCTATCGCGACGAAGTTACAGACCCTGATATTTTTCGCGAAATGGGCGAAGCTGGCCTGCTGGGCCTGACCATCCCCGAAGAATACGGCGGGCTTGGCACGGGTTATGTGACCTACGGCCTTGTCGCGCGCGAGATCGAGCGCGTGGATAGCGGTTATCGTTCAATGATGTCGGTGCAATCGTCCCTCGTGATGTATCCGATCAACGCCTATGGCAGTGACGAACAGCGCCAGAAATACCTCCCCGGTTTGGCGGCTGGCACGCTGATCGGTTGTTTCGGGCTGACCGAGCCGGACGCTGGCAGTGACCCAGGCGGCATGAAAACCCGCGCAAAAAAAACGCCGACCGGTTATAAGATCAGCGGGTCAAAAATATGGATTTCAAACAGCCCGATTGCTGATGTGTTCGTGATCTGGGCCAAGTCAGACGCGCATGAAGGCAAGATTCGCGGCTTCGTGCTGGAAAAGGGCATGAAGGGGCTAAGTGCGCCGAAAATCGGCGGCAAGCTGTCGCTGCGCGCCTCGATCACTGGCGAAATTGTCATGGACGGCGTCGAAGTCGGTGAGGATGCTCTGCTTCCCGGTGTTCAGGGCCTCAAGGGGCCATTTGGCTGTCTGAACCGCGCGCGATATGGCATCAGCTGGGGCGTTTTGGGCGCCGCGGAGGCCTGCTGGCACGCGGCACGCCAATACGGGCTTGATCGCAAGCAGTTCAACCGACCATTGGCGCAAACGCAGCTCTTTCAAAAGAAACTGGCGGATATGCAAACCGAAATCACGCTGGGCTTGCAAGGGTCGTTGCGGGTTGGGCGCCTAATGGAAGATCACGCAGCCGCCCCAGAAATGATCTCGATGATGAAGCGCAATAATTGCGGCAAGGCGTTGGATATAGCGCGCATGGCGCGCGACATGCACGGCGGCAACGGGATTTCCGAAGATTTCCAAGTCATGCGTCATATGGTAAACCTTGAAACCGTCAACACCTACGAGGGCACCCATGACGTGCATGCGCTTATCTTGGGGCGGGCGCAGACCGGATTGCAGGCCTTTTTCTAAGGAACGCGAAAAAGGCATTTCCTTTGCCTAGTTTTGCCGCATTGCCGCGCGACAAAGGACGCAGTGCGCGACGAAGTGTGACAGGGAAGAGTGTAATGAAAGACGCAGCCAGCCGATTTGATGCCGATCTAAGCGACCTTGGCCATGACGAGTGGCTGACCCAGCTTGAAGAGGTCGCAACAGAGTTTGGGTCGTTTGAGCGCCTTGGTGCGCATCATTTGGCTGCGTTTATTGACGAGGGGCCCGAGCTGCTTGTCACGTTTGAATCGGTTGATGTCGCGCGCGAGCAAAATCACGACGAAGAACCAATCGGTTTTGCCTTTGTGCGGTCCGAAGGTTGGTCACATTTGGCTATTCTTGCCACTAAAGACACCTGGTTTCGCGATGAAACTGTCTATGGATATTTTGACCGTCTGGTCGATGACGGGTTCTTTGAGGACTTTGATTCCGTTCTATTTTACGGCGCTGGCATGTCTGGATACGCGGCCGCCGCATTTGCCGTTGCCGCACCGGGCACAAGGGTTCTGGCGCTGCGTCCGCAAGCCACGCTTGACCCGCGCGTGACCGGATGGGACAATCGGTTTACCGCAATGCGACGCACATCGTTTACTGATCGCTACGGCTATGCACCTGACATGATTGATGCGTTGGACCGCGCGTATATTGTCTATGATCCGTTCGAACCGATGGACGCGATGCATGGCGCGTTATTTACCAAACCCAATGCCACAAAACTGCGCGTACCGCATTTGGGCGGTGTAATCGAACGGGATATGGCCGGAATGCATATGTTGGCCCCGATGATCACATCGGCTATGGATGGCACGTTGACGGGGGCCGCATTCTCGCGGCTTTATCGCAAGCGCCAAAGCCACCTGCCCTATCTGCGCGGATTGCTCGCCGTCACTGAAAAACGCGACAGGCCTGATCTGGCCCGCCGCGTTTGTAATTTCAGTCTACGCGACCGTCAGCGCCCGTTTTTCGCGCGCAAACTAGAATTATTGGACGACGCCAATCCCAAATGATCAACTGCCGCGCTTGTCCATCATCGCTTTAGCACCGGCGACAATCCGCAACGCAAAATAACCCAGCACCAGCCCGATCGCGATCCAGAATGGCGTGCCGCTATTAAAGACTCGCGTCAAAAGACCCGTGCCAAGCAACGCCACCATAAAACTGATCAAACGGTGCTCTGACTCCTCAACCGCAAACAGAGGCGACAACAACTTGGCGACGGGGCGGGCAACAGGCCCGTCCAGATAGGGCGTGATAAAGCCTGCAATCAAAGCGATAATAAATACGAACACGTCGTTTCTCCTGTTTGGTGTTACGCGCACCATATCATAACAGCACTTGGAGTTACGGGGAATAATTCACGCCCTCTGGTCAGAATCTTAAACAGCGTGTAATCGGAAGACATGAGCCCACAGATCATAGACCGCCTGACGATACGCCGCCCCGATGATTGGCACTTGCATCTGCGTGATGGTGCAATGCTTGACGCCATGCTTCCTGAGACCGCCCGCCATTTTGGCCGCGCGATCATCATGCCCAATCTGGTGCCGCCGGTTGTGACGGCGGCGCAGGCCGCCGCCTACCGCGACCGGATCATGGCCGCCCTGCCCGATGGCATGGCGTTTCAGCCGCTGATGACGCTTTATTTGACTGAAGACACTGATCCAGCGGATGTGGCGCAGGCCCACGCGGACGGTATTGCGACTGCGGTCAAGCTTTACCCCGCAGGTGCGACGACAAATTCTGCAAGCGGTGTCGCGAATTTCAACAAGATCCGCCCCGTGTTGGAAAAGATGGCCGAGATTGGCATGCCCCTTTGCGTACACGGCGAAGTTACCAACCCCGACATCGACATTTTTGACCGTGAGGCGGTGTTCATCGACAAAGTGCTGAAACCGATCCGCAAGAAGACCCCCGATTTGCGCGTTGTTATGGAACATGTCACCACCCAGAACGCCGTGGACTACGTGCGCGATAGTTCGAAAAACCTGGCGGCGACAATCACCACGCATCATCTGATTATTAACCGGAACCATATCCTTGCTGGCGCGATCAGGCCGCATTATTACTGCCTGCCCGTGGCCAAACGTGAGCAACATCGTGTAGCGCTGGTGCAGGCGGCAGTATCGGGCGACAAGCGGTTCTTTCTTGGCACGGATTCAGCGCCGCACACGGATGCACGCAAACTGCAAGAATGTGGTTGCGCGGGCATCTTTTCGGCCACAAATACCATGTCCTGCTTGGCCGAAGTCTTTGATGTGGCGCGCAAATTGTCGCAACTCGAAACGTTTTCTTCGCTGAATGGTCCGGGGTTTTACGGCCTGCCACCATCCGAGGATACCATCACCCTCGTGCGCGGCGCGCCGGTTGATTACCCCACTCACATCGACACTGGCGAAGGCCCTGTCACACTTTTCAATCCCGGTTTTCCGCTGCATTGGCACGTTGAAACCTGACGCGACAGGACCCCGCATTTATGATCCCTACCTCCTTTCCGCCCAAAGAAGAAATGGCCCGCCTGACCGCGCGCATGATGCTTGAAATCAAGGCGATTTCGTTCAACGCAAACGAACCGTTTACCCACGCCAGCGGCAAGCAGGCACCGACCTATATCGATTGTCGCAAGCTGATCTCGTTTCCACGTATTCGCACGACCCTGATGGATTTCTTGACCGTCACCGTGATGCGTGAATGCGGGTTCGAGGCGTTTGATAATATCGCTGGCGGCGAAACCGCGGGTATTCCGTTTGGTGCGCTTGTCGCCGAACGCATGGCCCTGCCGATGACCTATGTGCGCAAAAAACCAAAGGGCTATGGGCGCAACGCTCGGATTGAAGGTGTGATGACCGAGGGGCAGCGCGTGCTGCTGGTCGAGGATTTGACGACTGATGGCGGCAGCAAGTTATCGTTTGTTGATGCGATCCGCGAAACCGGCGCGACTTGCAATGCGACGGCGGTGATTTTCTACTACGGCATCTTTGACGGCGTCGAAGAAACGCTCGGCGATCATGGTGTGAAACTACTGCATCTGTGCACATGGTGGGACGTTCTCGCCGAGGCAAAGGCGCAGGGGTCGTTCACGCCCGAAACATTGACCGAAGTCGAATCGTATCTGAACGATCCCGCCGGATGGAGCGGCGCACGTAACGGGTAAGCCGATAAATCGACCAAACTTTTCCGCATGCAAATTTGCCGCTTTATCCCAGATGTTGACAGAACTGTGACGTTCGGCGCAATATCTGGACCTTAGCGGTCGACGCAAAGCTATCCACAGAAAGATACATTTTGCCCCCGCCGCATCGGCAATGTATCCCGAACGCCAAGCGGGACATCGACCAAAAACGAGGGCAGTATGAACGAGATCACCACATTCAACGCGACCGGAGTCGAAGGCGCGAACGTGGATGCCATGCCCCACTCGATCGAGGCTGAACAGCAATTGCTGGGCGCGATCCTGACCAACAACGATATCTTTGACCGCATCGCCAGCATCATTGGCCCGCGCCATTTCTATGATCCCGTGCATGCGCGTATTTTTGAAATTGCTGCCAGCCGGATCGCCAAGAACAACCTTGCCTCGCCCGTTACGCTCAAGGCTTTCCTCGAGGACGACGAAGGGCTGAAAGAACTTGGCGGGCCGGCTTACCTCGCGCGCCTTGCGGGTGCCGCGATTTCCGCCTTTGCGGTGCGTGACTACGCAAAGATGATCTATGACTTTTCAGTGCGCCGTGAACTCATCCAAGTGGGCCGCGACATCGCCGCCAAGGCCGCTACCGTCGATATCGACAGCGAGCCACGCGAACAGATCGTCGAGGCCGAACAAGAGCTTTATCGTCTGGCCGAACAGGGCACCACCGAAAGCGGATTTCAAAGCTTTCTCAAGGCGGTAACAGACGCCGTGAACATGGCAAACGCCGCTTATCAGCGCGAGGGCGGCCTTGCAGGCGTTGCGACCGACCTTACAGATATGGATCGGATGCTGGGCGGTTTGCACAAATCCGACCTTCTGATTTTGGCGGGCCGCCCGTCGATGGGCAAGACATCACTGGCCACCAACATCGCCTATAACGTGGCCAAGGCCTATAAGAAGGGCAAGTTGCAAGATGGCACCGAAGGGGCGGTAGATGGCGGCGTTGTCGGCTTTTTTAGCCTCGAGATGAGTGCCGAACAACTGGCGGGCCGTATCCTTGCCGAAGCCTCCGAAATCTCGAGCCACAAAATCCGTCAGGGCGACATGGACGAGGTCGAATTTCGCCGCTTTGTCGATGCTGCCAAATCACTTGAATCCTGCCCGTTGTTTATCGACGACACCGCGGCAATCCCGATCAGCCAATTGGCCGCCCGCGCGCGTCGTCTCAAACGCACCCACGGGCTTGACCTGTTGATTGTCGACTACCTTCAGCTGGTGCGCGGCACTTCGGAAAACCGCGTGCAGGAAATCGGCGAGATTTCCATGGGACTCAAGGCGATTGCCAAGGAATTACAGATCCCCGTGCTTGCCCTGTCACAGCTGTCACGTCAGGTCGAAAGCCGCGAAGACAAGCGCCCTCAGCTTTCCGATCTGCGTGAATCAGGCTCAATCGAGCAAGACGCCGATGTGGTCATGTTCGTCTATCGCGGCGAATACTACAAAGAGCGCGAAAAGCCTGCCGATCACGAGTTGGACAAAGTCGCGATCTGGCAAGAAGAGATGGACCGCCTGCACGGTAAGGCCGAAGTCATCATCGGCAAACAGCGTCACGGCCCAATCGGCACGTTCGAGCTGTCCTTCGAGGCGCAGTTCACCCGCTTTGGCAATCTAGTCAAACCTTGGCAGCAGGACGCCGGCGGCGGTAATTATTGACGCGGCCGCATTGCGTCTGGCCGAGTGACCCTTAGACTGTCGCTACCCTGCCGGAGAACCCTATGACCGACGATCAAGCCCCCCGCACGTCCGCCGCCCAAGAACGCGGTGTGCGTTACGCCCGCGAGCTGGAAACCCACCTTGAATGGCTTGATACAATCACTGGCACCGCGCTGGGGATTTTGGCCGTCGCATCTGGAATTTACACGTATCTGGGTGTTTCCTCCCTGCTTGATGACACCGGCGCGCTCAGCTTTTTCGCAGCAATGGCCTATTCCGTCGCCGTTTCGGTCGCGATCTTCGTGTTCTGGTCCTATCTCATGCGGCTCTTGCCCGCTGTACGCACTGCGGGTGCACGGATTGGTTTGTTGGCGTCGATGCTCCTGGGCAGTTGCGCGATTATTGCCATGTCATCGTGGCTGAATGCTGCCGCATTGGCGGGTGCCGCCGCAGTGGAACAGCATCTGGCAAAAACGGTGCAGGATTATCAAGGCGCGCTAGAACGCGCCAATGGCATCGCTGTCGCCGCCCAAGGATTAGAACGCGACGTCGCCCGCGTGCGCCAAAGCTTTGAAGACCTAAGCGAGCAAGAAGCCACAGGCCAACTATCGGGCATCGCCGGACAAGGCGCAGTGTTCCGGCTTTTACGTCAGAAATCAGACGAACTGATTGGGCTAGAAGAACAGATCGCCAGCCAACAGCCACTTGTCGACGCCGCCTTTGACGAGGGCAACGCCATCCTCAGCCGGATGCGCGCCCTGACCGTGGAACCCGGTCCCGTCGAGGCCCGATCAGTGCAATTTTCCGAAGATGCCGTGCGGCTCGCCAATATCATTACGCAATTGCGTCAACTGTCCGTCGCGCCACTTGTGGGCCGTGCTGCCCAAGACCTGTCGGCGTCCGTTGTGTTGCCGCAGCTAGATGGCAGCACCGATTCCAACCGCCAAGACCAACAAGCCACGATCACATCGGTGCTGACGGTCCTGGGCCAGCGCGCCGATACGCTACAGATCGCGGCGCAGGGTGTTTTGGATATGGCAGCGCCTTCTGAAATTACTTACACGCCGATTTCCACCGCAGATGCAGTGATACGCTATGCCGAAAATTTTGTGCCCAGTTGGGCAGGCGCAATCGCGATTGATCTGTTGCCCGCCGTGCTGGTGTTCATCGTTATGGTCACCCAAGCAGCGATCCGGTCGGGCCGCGAAGGGGCCGCGAACGAAGACCTAATGACACTGGCCGAATTGCGCACCGCAATCGTCGCCCTGCGCGATGTTGAAGCTGTGTTGGAACGCCGCGCACCGCCCGCTCCGCCACCAGACAAGCCCGCCCACACATGACCGCGCCACCGGATTTACCCGCTGATAAGCCGTTTCAAGCCAAGAGGATCATCCAAGCCGTATTGGTCGTGCAACTGGCCATTGCCGTGATCCTGTTTGGTGCGGATCTATTGCCAAGCTTTGGTAATCTGATCTCGCCGTCAAGCGCCCCTGATCTGACTCAACCCGCTAGTCCGGGCGATCAAACCCGCCGTTACACGCCGCGCGACCTGCCCGCGCGAACGCCCAATCCCGGCAGTCGCCCGATCCCGGCTCAAACCGACATGCCCAACCGGCTTGCGTTTGAATTTACCACATGGGAGGGCGCGCGCGCGCTGACCCTAACGGGCCGAATCGCAGAAGGGGACGCAGGCCGTTTTGCCGACGCGCTGGCCAGCCGTAACGCCCCCGAGATTGTATTCCTCAACAGTCCCGGCGGGTCGGTTATGGATGCGTTGGAAATTGGGCGCGGCCTGCGCATCCTCGATGTCACCACCCAGCTGACAGCAAGCGATATTTGCCTCTCGGCCTGCCCGTTACTATTTGCCGCCGGCACCACACGGATCGCCGATGACGATGCATGGCTAGGGGTGCATCAAAGCTATTTTGGCGAAAGCACCGTGCTTCCTGCCTTTTTGGCAGTCGATAATATCCAGCGCGGTCAGGCCAAAGTCATCGGCTATTTCCACGACATGGGTGTCGATCTGCGCATCATGCAACCCGCCATGTCCACCCCACCCGACGAGATATACCTGCTGAATCCGCAGGAGCGGGCAGACTACAACCTTACCACACCCCTGCCGGAATAGCGGGAATGAAAGGGACGCGGTTTTGCAACGACGTCGATTATTGCAAATGGGCAGTGCAGCCGCTGGTGTCGCCATGACGGGTGCGCCACTTGCCACCCTGCCCGCCGGTTTCCATGTCCCCGCCGAAGAAGACCACCACGAGCGCACCTTCATGCAGTGGCCTGTGAACCGGCGCGTTCACCCGGACGACGTGTTTCTGGACATGACGCAGCAGACCATCGCCGATGTGGCCAACCCGATTGCGCAGTTCGAGCCCGTTACAATGCTGGCCCACGCTGATGATCACGCAGGCGCGCGCGTCAAACTGGCGTCGAATGTTGAGTTATTGTACGTTCCGACTGAAGATCTGTGGTGCCGCGATGCCGGCCCACTCTTTGCCAAAGGCCGAGATGGGTCGCCTGCCGCAAGTCATATCCGGTTCAACGGCTGGGGCGAAAAGCAGGTCAATACTCTCGACAGCCAGATCGCCGCCGAGGTCGCGCGTCATCTGGGGTCTGCCCTGTCGCGCCGACCTGTGGTTAGCCTTTGCGCTTGACCCTGCTCCCTAGCGTGTCAAAACACCTGTCATGAGTACAGGTTCACTTACAGTAGATATTGATGCCCTCGCGGCAAACTGGCGCGCACTTGATGCCCTGTCGGGCAGTGAAACCGCCGCCGTGGTCAAGGCCGATGGCTATGGCCTTGGGGCTGCGAAAGTGGCGCGCGCTTTGGCCAAGGCGGGTGCCCGCACGTTTTTCGTCGCGGCAGCCCAAGAAGGCGCGACCGTGCGCCAAGCCCTTGGTCCTGATCCGCAAGTGTGCGTATTCAACGGCCATATGCGCGGCGATACCGATATGATTGGCGATCTGATGCTGACGCCGATGCTTAATACCATCGGACAGGTGACGCGGCATTTCGAAAGTCTGCCTGGCCATCCGTTCGGCATTCAGCTTGATACCGGCATGAACCGTCTGGGCATGGAGATCGGCGAATGGGCCGCGATTGCCGAAGTGGCGATTGGTGCAGGGCCAATGCTGGTGATGTCGCATCTGGCCTGCGCTGACGATCCCGACCACCCGATGAACGCGCAACAATTGGCGCAGTTTCACCTGATGACAGACGGCATTGCTGTGCCGCGCTCTTTGGCGGCGACGGGGGGTATCTTGTTGGGGCCGGACTATCATTTTGACATCACGCGCCCCGGTATTGGCCTGTATGGCGGTGCGCCGTTTGCCGAAGCCCGTGCCGTGGCCCATCTCGACTTGCCCGTCGTGCAAATTCGCAACGTCGAAGCGGGCGAGACCGTTGGTTATTCCAACTCATGGACCGCCCAACGCGACAGCCGCATCGCGACGCTTGCAGCCGGATACGCCGATGGCATCCTGCGCGCGCTGTCGGGCAGCGTGACACTCTGGCATGGCGACCAGCCCTGCCCGCTGGTGGGCCGTGTATCAATGGACTTACTGACGGTTGATGTGACTGATCTGGGCGAAACGCCCCACACCCTTTCCTTGTTGAGCGCCACTCAAACCGTCGATGATCTGGCCGCACTTGCCGGCACGATCGGCTACGAAATCCTCACGTCGCTGGGGCCGCGTTACCAGCGTCGGTATGCCGAAATATGATGCGTTTTGTCGCCTCTCTTGGCGCGGCGGTGCTAGCTGTCTTTGCGGCAATCGGGCGGGTTGCTATTTTCACTGCCCAAACGATCAGCCACCTTGTCCGTCCACCGTTTTACCCGCGCGAATTCGGGCAGGCGCTGCTACAGATCGGCTATTTCTCCCTGCCCGTTGTGGGTCTGACGGCATTTTTCACGGGCGGCGCGCTGGCCTTGCAAATCTACGCAGGCGGCGCGCGCTTTAGCGCCGAGGCCGTCGTGCCACAAATCGTCGCCATCGGCATGGTGCGCGAGCTTGGCCCTGTACTGGTTGGCTTGATGATCGCCGCGCGCGTCACGTCTTCCATCGCTGCCGAAATCGCCACGATGAAAGTGACCGAACAGATTGATGCGCTAGTCACACTTTCGACCCATCCGATGAAATACCTGACCTTGCCGCGTGTTCTAGCGGCAACACTGGTCATGCCCCTTCTGGTTGGCGTCGGCGATGTGATTGGTATTTTTGGCGGTTATATTGTCGGCACGCAGCGGCTCGGCTTTAACGCCGCCGCCTATCTGCAAAACACCGCCGATTTCCTTGAGGTACGCGATGTGGTGTCATCCCTGACCAAAGGTGCAGTGTTCGGGTTTATCGCCGCCCTGATGGGCTGTTACTACGGCATGCAGTCAGAGCGTGGCGCGATGGGCGTGGGCCGCGCCACCAAAGGGTCAGTTGTTGCTGCCGCTGTGTTGATCCTCGCCGCAAACTTCCTTCTGACAGAGGCGTTTTTCTCAGTATGATCCGCCTTGCCAACGTCCATAAATCCTTTGGCGACAACCACGTTTTGCGCGGGGCGTCCCTGCATGTGCCCAAGGGCCAAAGTATGGTGGTGATCGGCGGGTCCGGCACCGGCAAATCGGTGTTGATCAAATCGGTGCTTGGGCTGGTCAAACCCGACAGCGGCAAAATCGAAGTCAATGGTCAGGATGTGGCCCGCGCCGACCGTGATGCGTTTCTGGCGCGTTTCGGCATGCTGTTCCAAGGCGGCGCGCTGTTTGACAGCCTGACCGTCTGGCAAAACGTCGCCTTTCGGCTGCTGCGTGGATCGCTGAAACGTCCCTTGGACGAGGCCCGCGCCGTAGCCATCGAGAAGCTCCGCCGTGTGGGATTGGACAAAGACGTCGCCGACCGCCTGCCCGCCGAGCTTTCGGGTGGCATGCAAAAACGTGTCGGCCTTGCCCGTGCCATTGCCGCCGATCCAGAAATCATCTTTTTCGATGAACCCACGACCGGCCTTGATCCGATCATGGCGGGTGTCATCAACGATCTGATCCGCGAAATCGTCACTGAAATGGGTGCAACGGCCGTGACGATCACCCATGACATGACTTCTGCGCGCGCCATCGCCGATCAAGTGGCAATGCTGCACGCGGGCAAGGTGCGCTGGTGTGGCCCGATCAACGAACTCGACACAACCGACGATCCTTATGTGCAGCAGTTCATCCATGGCCGCGCCGACGGGCCAATCGCCGCCCTGCGCTGATGGTCGCCGCCACGCACCCCTTGCACCCCACAGCAAGCGCCGCTACATAGATGGCTCCCACCAGAAAGGCCTCGCCGATGATGACTGCCCTGCGCTATGCCAACCTGTGCCTGCTGGTGTTGTTTCCCATCGCGTGGTTTGCGCCCTTGTTGCGCGCAGGTCTGCTTCCTCTGTTCGGTCTGTCAGAAATCAGCGTCATCTCGGGCCTGCAATCCTTGTGGGAAAGTGATGTCGCCTTGGCCTTGCTGGTCACCGTCTTCGCGCTGTTTGCGCCCTATCTGAAAACCATCGGCCTAGCGCTGATCCACTTTGGCTTGCTGCACCGCAAAGTCCTGCCCGCCCTGACCTATATAGGCAAACTCGCCATGGCAGACGTCTTCTTGATCGCGCTTTATATCGTCGTCGTCAAGGGCGTCGGCTGGGCCAAAGTCGAAACCGCATGGGGCCTCTATCTGTTCACCGGCTGCATCCTTGCCAGCATCGCCATTTCAACCCTCACCATACGCGCCTTGAAACGCTAACATCTCATCTTGCCAAAAATATCCCCGCCGGAGGCATCCGCTCTTGCCACAAGCGCGGCCATGGGACAAATGTAGAACATGGCAAAAGAACCAGCATTCACCTGCGCCAAATGCGCAACCAGTTTCACCAAATGGTCGGGACGTTGCGAAAGCTGCGGCGCCTGGAATTCCATCGAGGAATCCAAACCGCTGTCGACCGCTGGCCCGGCCAAGAAATCCTTAGGCGGCAAGCGCGGCAATGCGATCGTCCTGACGGATTTGGCCACACAAGAGGCTGAACCACCGCGCACGATGTCGGGTGTCGATGAACTTGATCGTGTGCTGGGTGGTGGCCTTGTCCCCGCATCGGCGTTGTTGGTCGGCGGTGATCCCGGTATCGGTAAATCAACGCTGTTGTTGCAGGCCGCCGCACGATTTGCGCGCAATGGCCTCAAAGTGATCTATATCTCGGGCGAAGAATCCGTAGCACAGGTGCAGATGCGTGCCCGCCGCCTTGGCCTGACAGAAAGCCCGGTGATGTTGGCCGCCGAAACCAACCTACGCGATATCCTCACCACGTTGGAAACCGAAAAGCCGGACCTCGCGATCATCGATTCCATTCAAACCATGTGGGCCGATAACGTCGAAAGCGCGCCAGGCTCCGTGAGCCAAGTGCGCGCCTCGGCGCACGAACTGACCACATTTGCCAAACGTAAAGGCATCGCCGTGGTCATGGTCGGCCATGTAACCAAAGATGGCACCATCGCAGGCCCGCGCGTCGTCGAACATATGGTCGACACCGTGCTTTATTTCGAGGGCGAGCGCGGCCACCAGTTCCGTATCCTGCGCTCTGTTAAGAACCGCTTTGGTCCCGCCGACGAAATCGGTGTGTTTGAAATGACCGGCAAAGGGCTGGCCGAGGTCAAGAATCCATCTGCGTTATTCCTGTCCGAGCGCGGCAAACCCACACCCGGTTCGGTGGTATTTGCAGGTATCGAAGGCTCACGCCCTGTGCTGTGCGAATTTCAGGCCCTCGTCGCGCCCTCCCCGCACAGCCAACCGCGCCGCACGGTTGTCGGCTGGGATGGCGGGCGTTTGGCTATGATTCTGGCGGTGCTCGAAGCGCGTTGCGGCGTGCCTTTCACCGGCCTTGATGTCTATCTGAACGTCGCGGGGGGCTTGCGGGTCACTGAACCTGCCGCCGATCTAGCTGTGGCCGCCGCACTTATTTCTGCGCGTGAAGACGCTGCTTTACCCGCTGACTGTGTTGTTTTTGGCGAAATTAGCCTCTCGGGGGCGCTTCGTCCGGTGTCCCAGACCGAAAACAGATTGAAAGAGGCGCAAAAACTTGGTTTTACGCAGGCCATCACTCCGTCGCAAAAGAAGCGCGTCGGAGACGGCGGCCTGACCCTTCGCTCAATGGAGGATCTTCCCGCATTTGTGGAACAGATATTTGGCGCGCAATAACGCCGCACAAGGGAAGACGACGACATGGATAGCTTTACCATCATCGACGGCGTAGTTGCCGTTATCATCGTCCTCTCGGCGCTTCTGGCCTATTCGCGCGGTTTCGTGCGCGAAGCCATGGCGATTGCCGGCTGGATCGGGGCGACAGTGCTTGCGTTTATCTTTGCCGATCAGGTGCAGCCGCTGATCCGCCAAATCCCCGTCGTTGGGGAATTCATCGATGACAGCTGCGAGCTGAGCATCATCGCTGCATTCGCCGCCGTGTTCGCCGTAGCGCTGGTGATCTTTTCGATCTTCACGCCGCTGTTTTCCAGCCTTGTGCAACGCTCGGCGCTAGGTGGATTAGACCAAGGTGTTGGATTTATGTTCGGCGTGTTGCGTGGCGTCCTTTTGGTGGCGGTCGCCTTTTTCGTCTACGAGACGATTCTGTCCGCTCAGGATGTTGCCATGGTCGAAGACAGCCGCGCCAAGGCCGTGTTTGGCCGCCTGACCGGCCAGATCGGTGATCGTGACCCCGAAGCAGCGCTTGGCTGGATCACCACTCAATACGAACAATTGGTCGGCAACTGCGGCGCAGCACAGTAATCGCAAGGGCGCGGTTATCCACGGGTGACACCGCACCGCCAACCGACTATCAGGGGGCCACGTCAAACCCCTCGGATTCGGAGCTACCTCCCCGTGTCATATGACCAAAACTCGCTGCAGATGCCCCCCGCCCATCCTTTTGATGATGATAAACTCAAAGAGGAATGCGGCGTGTTCGGCGTTGTTGGCCTAGCAGACGCGGCCAATTTCGTCGCCCTTGGCCTGCATGCCCTGCAACATCGGGGACAAGAGGCAGGCGGCATCGTCGCCCATGATCCGGAAGTTGGTTTTTCCGAAGCGCGGCGTTTCGGCTATGTCCGCGACAACTTTACCAGCCAAAAGCTGATGGAAACCCTGCCAGGTGCAATCGCTATTGGGCATGTGCGCTATTCCACCGCCGGATCAAAAGGGCCGACCGCGATTCGCGATGTGCAGCCGTTCTTTGGTGAATTTTCGATGGGTGGCGCCGCTGTTGCCCATAACGGCAATATCACCAACGCCATTGCCTTGCGCAAAGAACTTATCGAACGTGGTTCGATCTTTCAGTCCAGCAGCGACAGCGAATGCATCATTCACCTAATGGCCCGCTCAATGGGGCGCAATATTCCCGACCGCATGGAAGAAGCACTGCGCAAAGTTGAAGGCGCGTTTTCCATCGTTGCCATGACCAGAACCAAGCTGATCGGCTGCCGTGATCCGCTGGGTGTGCGCCCGCTGGTTCTGGGCAAAATCGGTGATGGCTTCGCGCTAAGTTCCGAAACCTGCGCTTTGGACATCATCGGCGCAGAGTTCGTCCGCGAGATCAAACCTGGCGAGATGGTCGTGATCACCGCCAAGGGCGTCGAAAGCCACTTTCCGTTCCGCCCTGCCAAGCCGAGGTTTTGCATCTTTGAACACGTCTATTTCAGCCGCCCCGACTCGATTTTGGGTGGCCGCAGCGTTTACGAAACCCGCGAGGCAATCGGCCGTGAACTAGCCAAAGAAGCCCCCGTTGATGCCGATCTGGTCTGCCCGGTGCCCGACAGTGGCACACCTGCGGCAATCGGCTATTCGCTGCAGAGCGGCATTCCCTTCGCGATGGGCATCATCCGCAACCAATATGTAGGCCGGACGTTCATCGAACCGACCGAACAGATCCGCAACATGGGTGTGCTCCTGAAACTCAACGTTAACCGCGCGCTGATTAAGGGCAAGCGAGTGATCTTGGTTGATGACAGCGTTGTGCGTGGCACGACCAGCCGCAAAATCAAGGAAATGATCCTTGATGCGGGTGCCGCAGAAGTTCATTTTCGTATTGCCTCCCCGCCCACCGCATGGCCGTGCTTTTATGGCGTGGACACCCCACAACGCGACAAACTGTTGGCCGCAACCATGTCAGAAGAAGAAATGCGCGACCATCTGTCTGTCGACAGCCTTAGATTCATCAGTCTTGATGGGCTTTATCGCGCCGTCGGCGAGGCAAAAGGCCGCGACCCCAAGCAACCACAGTACTGTGATGCCTGCTTTAGCGGCGAATACCCAGTGAGCCCCACTGATATGCTCGAGGCCGGATTTGAGATGAAACCCGCCGCCGAATAAGCGCGCTTTTGCCGAAAACCGAACCGCCTGATCTGCCGGCATTGCTGCGCCGCGGCAATGCTGCCATCTGCCCGCCCTTGCCAAAAGGTGGACCGATGACAAACGAAACCCCGACCAACGTAGGCGCGCTTGCCCGCGCCCCAGATACGATCCCGATGAACCGCATTGTGCTGCTTGGCACCGTGCTGGGCCCCGAAGGGTCGCATGCGCTTGTGCGACTTGCCAGCGGCGAGGTGCAGCGCCTTGGTTTGGGCGACACGCTGGACGACGGCGAAATCATCGCGATTGAAATCGGCCAGCTAACCATCGCCGATGGCGGGCGCAGTTGGACGCTTGAACAGCCGGGCCGATAGCAAGGGTTGCCGCCCCGTGCGCGCTTGCCTATTCAGGGGCAAAGCTCAAACTACCAACGACGGCGTGCATTCAGTTCCAAGGAGAGAGTGATGAAAACCGCATTGATTACAGGCGCGTCACGCGGGCTTGGCGCAGCGCTTGCGCTGGCCCTTGCCCCGACCCATCACATAATCGCCGTGGGGCGCACAACCGGCGCGCTTGAAGAACTCGACGACCGCATTAAGGCAGCAGGCGGGCAGTCCACACTTGCACCGATGGATATCACGACAGCCGCTGCCATGCAGCAACTTTGCCGCTCGATCTATGATCGCTGGGGCAGCTTGGATCTTTGGGTTCACACCGCCATTCACGCAGCCCCACTCGCCCCTGCCGCGCATATTTCGCAAAAGGATTTCGACAAAAGCGTCGCAATAAATATCGCGGCAACGTCGCTGCTGATTTCCTATGTGACGCCACTTTTGGGCGAAAAAGGCCGCGCGGTGTTCTTTGATGATCCCCAAGGCGGCACGCCATTCTTTGGCAGCTATGGCACGACCAAAGGCGCGCAAATCGCGCTGGCACGGTCGTGGCAGGCCGAAACGGGCAAGACCGGCCCGGATGTGCGGATTTTGATGCCCAACCCGATGCCGACTGCGACCCGCGCGCGGTTCTATCCCGGCGAAGACCGCACCACACTGACTGACATACATACCGAGGCGGCGCGGTTACTGCCCGAAATCCTTAGTTAGGACCGTAACGGGATACTTGCCGCCTTGCCTGCCCTCGCATAGGTAAGACCAAAGCGGCGAAGGGCAAAAAATGCGTATTCTTGTGACAAACGATGACGGTATCAACGCCCCCGGCTTGATTGTGCTTGAAGCGATTGCGCGTGACATCGCGGGACCCGACGGCGAAGTCTGGATTGTCGCACCCGCGTTTGAGCAGTCCGGTGTGGGCCATTGCATCAGCTACACCCACCCGATGATGATTGCTGAGCTGTCCGAACGGCGATTTGCCGCCGAAGGGTCGCCCGCCGATTGCGTGCTTGCAGGGCTTTACGACGTCATGCTGGGCGGCGCGCCCGATCTGGTGCTGTCAGGTGTAAACCGTGGCAATAACGCCGCCGAAAATACGCTTTATTCTGGCACAGTCGGCGCCGCGATGGAGGCCGCGCTTCAGGGCCTGCCCGCCATCGCCCTGTCGCAGTTTTTTGGCCCCGACAACGCCAAACTGGATGACCCATTCGAGGCGGCAGTGCAGCACGGTGTCGCCACAGTGCGCACGCTTTTGGACAAGGGCATCTGGGACGGCGAAGACTACCGTCTGTTTTACAACGTCAACTTTCCGCCCGTGCCAGCCGCAGCCGTCAAAGGCATGGCCGTCACCACGCAGGGTTTTCGCAAAGACACGTTCTTTTCGGTCGAACCACACCATGCGCCGTCGGGCCGCAAATTCCTGTGGGTCAAAGGCGGCCCGCAGCATATTCCCACGGCCCCCGGGACTGACTCAGCCGCCTGTCTGGACGGATATATCGCCATAACCCCTATGCGCGCCGACCTAACAGCCCATGACACCATCGCAACCCTGCGGGAGCGTTTGGGGTGAGTCAAACCGCCGAAAGCAAGATGCAGTTCCTGTTCAAGCTCCGCTCCAAGGGAGTCACGGACAAGCGCACGCTGACGGCGATGGAAAAGACCGACCGCGCGCTGTTCGTGAAAGGCCATTTTGCTGAACGCGCTTACGAAGACATGCCGCTGCCGATTGCCTGTGGTCAGACTATCAGCCAGCCTTCAGTTGTCGGGCTAATGACGCAGGCGTTGAACGTACAGCCGCGCGACAAGGTCTTGGAGGTCGGCACCGGCTCTGGCTATCAGGCGATGATCCTTAGCCACCTTGCGCGCCGTGTTTACACGGTGGACCGTTACAAGCGGCTGGTGAGTGACGCGCGCGCCATATTCGAGGCGGCAGATATCACTAACATCACCGCGTTTACCGCCGATGGCAGCTTTGGTCTGCCCGATCAGGCACCCTTTGATCGCATCCTAGTGACTGCCGCCGCAGAAGACCCACCTGGCCCCCTCTTGGCGCAACTGCGGATCGGGGGTATCATGGTTTTGCCGGTCGGACAGTCTAATGCGGTCCAAAGCCTGATCCGTGTGACGCGGACCGAAACCGGGCTAGGCTATGACGAATTGCGACCGGTTCGGTTTGTGCCCCTGCTTGAAGGGCTGGGGCAAGACTGAGTGATGATTGAAAACGACGACGGTCCACCAAAAGGGCCGCGCAACCCGAGGATAGCAGACATGGCGATACCCACGCCCCGCCCTTTGAACACGCGCAGCACGATGACGTCTACAACCAGGCTGTTGATGGCCACCTGTACGTTTGCGGCCTTGGCTGCCTGCGACGCGAACGGCAATTTCGACCTTGATATGCGCGATATCGGCGGCGGGTTCGATACCTCGGCTGCCGCTGCAAACCTGACGGCGCGCCCGCGCCCCGACAATCGCGGCCTGATCTCTTATCCGAACTATCAGGTGGTTGTCGCTGAAAGTGGTGAAACGGCACGAATGGTTGCCGGTCGCCTTGGGCTGGATGCCGATGCCTTGGCGTCTTACAACGGGATCGATCCTGATGTGCCACTGCGCCGGGATGAAATCATTGCCCTGCCAAACCGGGTGGCTGAACCGTCTGCCGCAACTGGCGCGATTAGCAGCACCGGCCCGATCCAGCAGTCGCAGATTGATGTCACGACACTGGCAGGCGACGCAATTGATCGCGCAGGCGCGCAGCAGACGGTCACGCCGCCCACAGTCGCGCCCTCGCCTGTTCAAACCGGAAGCGAACCGATCCGCCACCGTGTAGTGCGCGGCGAAACCGCCTATTCAATTTCCCGTCTTTATAACGTGCCGGTGCGCGACCTTGCGGATTGGAACGGCCTTGGCCCCGACCTTGCCCTGCGCGAGGGCCAGTTCGTTCTGATCCCCGTGGCGGGGGCCACGCCACCCCTGTCCGCCACAACACCTGTCGAGCAACCCGGTACTGGCAGCACAACGCCAATACCGCCGAGTGCGGCGCAACCATTGCCCGCCGACGATACCGCCGCGGCCGGTGCAGTGGCGACCCCGCCGGCCCCTGATCTTGGCGCACGCACCACGACACCGGCGACCCGCGCACCGTTTGTCTATCCAGTGCAGGGCAGCATTATTCGTGAATATAGCCGCGGCCGCAACGAAGGTATCGACATCGGTGTTGCCGCAGGCACGCCAGTGAAAGCCGCCGCCGCTGGTACCGTGGCCGCAGTCACAACCGACACCAACGGAATCGCGATTGTGGTGATCAAACATACCGGCAATATCCTGACGGTCTATACCAACCTTGACGGACTGCGCGTGGCCAAGGATGACACCGTCACCCAAGGCCAGACCATCGCAACCGTGCGCGCAGGCAGCCCTAGTTTTGTGCATTTCGAAGTGCGTGACGGGTTGGAAAGCGTCGATCCGACCGATTACCTACCCTAAAAGGTTACGCCCCTGCGGCCCGCCAGATCGGTGAAATACTGCCAGGCCACGCGCCCCGAACGGGATCCGCGTGTGGCCTGCCATTCGATTGCCTCGGCGCGCAAGGTTTCATCCGTGATTTCAACGCCATGCGCGTCGCAATAGCCGCGGATCATCGCCAGATATTCGTCCTGATCACAAGGATGAAAGCCCAGCCAGAGCCCGAACCTGTCTGACAGTGAAACCTTCTCTTCGACGGCCTCACTTGGGGAAATCGCAGTTGAGCGTTCGTTTTCGATCATATCGCGCGGCATCAGGTGGCGGCGGTTGGACGTGGCATAAAGCACGACATTTTCAGGCCGCCCCTCGATCCCGCCATCCAGCACCGCCTTAAGGGATTTGTAATGGGAATCGTCATGGCCGAACGACAGATCGTCGCAGAACATGATGAACCGTTCCGGGCGTCCCCGCAGCAGGGCCAGACAGCGGCCAATACTGGGCAGGTCTTCGCGTTGCACTTCGACGATTTTAAGCTGCGAGAAATCCGCCAAAAGCGCGCCGTGGACCGCCTTGACCAGGCTGGATTTACCCATGCCCCGCGCGCCCCACAACAAGGCGTTATTGGCGGGCAGGCCACGGGCAAATTGCGCTGTGTTTTTATGCAGCGTGTCACGTGCACGGTTCACACCGACCAGCAAGGACAGGTCCACGCGGTTGATGTTATGAACAGGCTCCAGACGGTCGGGGTCCGTGTGCCAAACAAAGGCAGGGGCCGCGGCGAAATCAGGCGCGGCAAGCGGTGCTGGCGCCATACGGTCCAATGCATCCGCAATGCGGCGCATCACCTCCTCGCTCAAGGCTTGGGTTCCTTGTCCAGTTCCTCGTCGTCATCATAGTCGTCAAACAGACTCTCGCCTTCGCCAATCACACCCTCTTGGCGGGCACGCTTGTCTTTGCCACGCTCGACGTAGGCAACCAGATGGATCGAGATTTCATACAATCCAAAAACCACCACGAACAGGATCAACTGCGTTGTCACATCGGGTGGCGTCACCAAGGCTGCGACGATCAAAATACCGACAACCGCGTACTTCCGTGTCTTGCGCAACCCGCGCGACGAGGCCAAACCGGCCTTGCCCATCAGCGTCAGCAACACGGGCAATTGAAAGCACAGCCCAAACGCGACGATCATTTTCAGTGTAATATCAAGGCTTTCGTTAACCTTGCCGTTGAAGACGATGTCGACGCCTTTATCCAGCGCCAGATCTGTGCCTTCGCCCGCCAAAAGGGCAGACACGTAGGACGGAAAATCGGCAAAACCAAGGAAAAACGCCATCGCCAACGGGATCACAACGTAATGCGCAAAGGCCGCGCCAATCAAGAACAGGGCCGGCGATGCGACGATAAACGGCAGGAACGCCGACTTTTCGTTGCGATAAAGACCCGGCGCCACAAAGCGCCACATCTGATGCGCGATCACGGGAAACGACAGCATGAGGCCGCCAACCATCGAGATGCGGATCAGGGTGAAAAAGTATTCCTGCGGTGCGGTGTATTGCATCACAGGGTTCGGGTTCCCAAGGCTGCGCATCGTCTTTTCGATTGGCATCAGCAGGAAATCAAGGATTATCCCGCCAAAGCTGAAACAGATGATCATGCCAATGAAAAAGCCAAGCGCGCAGCGCATCAACCGCGTGCGCAATTCGGCCAGATGTTCGATCAGCGGGGCGCTGGAGTCTTCGATATCGTCCGTCGCGCTCATGCGTCACCTTTTGGGGCTGCGGGCTTTTTGGCGGCAGGTTTTTTCGTGACCGGCTTGGCAGCTAGTTTCTTGGCCGTCGGTTTTGTCGCCGGAGCCGCTTTCGCCGTTGGCTTTTTCGCTGCGGGCTTCTTTGCCGCTGGTTTTTTGGCAACAGGCTTGGTTGCCTCGATCGCGGGACCTTCGGCCGCCGCAGCTTCACGGGCTTTGCGGTCAGTTGCGGCTTTGGCAGTGGCCGCGCTGATTTTTTCCTTGGCTGCCTGTCGTTCTTCGGACAGCGCCGCCGTTGCTGGGCCGGACTTGGCCGCAGTCAGGCCTGAAGCTTCGCGGATTTTGTCCACGCCGAACTTTTTGGGGTTCACTGCGGCATTAAGGGTCTTTTGAATTTCACCCACCCCGGCCTGATCAGCCGCGGCATTCATCGCGCTTGAAAATTCGCGCGCCATTGCCTTGGCCTTGCCAGTGTATTGCCCGACCGTGCGGAACAAACCGGGCAAGTCCTTTGGGCCGACCACGATCAGCGCCACAATGCCGACCACCATTAATTCGCTCCAGCCAAGGCCGAACATGCGCGTACCCTTTATTAGGACAAGATCAGGCGCTTAGGCCTTGTCTTTGTCTTCTTCTTCTGGCGTGACGTCGCGGGCCACATCGGCCTGCTCTTCGATCTCTTTGTTGGTGTCATCGACGCCTTTCTTGAACGCGGTGATGCCTTTACCAACTTCGCCCATCAGCGAAGAAATCTTGCCGCGGCCAAACAGAACCAGCACGACGACTGCGATCAAAAGAAGGCCCGGAAGGCCGATATTATTGAGCATTTGAAAGTCTCCTGTATGGGCGGAACGTCCGGCCCAATATCATAGTCCGGCACTTAGATAGGCGCTGCATCGCGCCAAGGGAAGCCATAAACGGCCCCGCAAACCCCTTTTTTGCAAGGCTTTTCACCTTTTTGTGACAACAACTTGTCAACTGACAGGTTTATGTCAAAACTAGGCACAAAAGGAGCCTGATATGCGCCGTGCTGACCGACTCATGCAAATTATCCAGCTTTTGCGCGATGGCGACCTGCACCGCGCAGGTGATCTTGCTCGCGCCACAGGTGTGTCCCTGCGCACCATTTATCGCGATATGGACACGCTTGCCGCCTCGGGTGTGCCGATTGCGGGCGAACGCGGCGCGGGGTATCGGGTAACAGCGGCGATCACCCTGCCCCCGCTGAACCTGACCATGGTCGAGCTGGAAGCGCTACATTTGTCGCTCGCGGCAATCGGCCAAGCCGCTGACGATGATCTGCGCAATGCCGCCCGAAGCCTGTCGGCCAAAATCGACGCCGTGCTGCCCGAAGACCGCAGTAAGGCCCCCGCAAGCTACGGCTTTGCGATCTATCCTTTTGCCGATGCCGCGCGTGGCTTTCAGCATCTTCCGGTCATTCGCCAAGCGATCCGCGCGCGCCAAAAACTTGTGGTCACGCTTGATGGCAAGGACCGCACTGTCCGCCCGCTAAAGCTGGATTACTGGGGGCGGCTTTGGACCAGTGTCGTGTGGTGTGAAACCTCTCGCGGCTTTGCCGAACTGCGGATTGACCAAATCAGCGCCCTGCGGCTTTTGCCCAGCCTGTTTGTCGCCGAAAAAGGCAAGACACTCGCCGATTTCACAAGTTAGTCTCTTGGAAATACAAAACAACGGTCCCGCCGGATCATGATCCAAAGCGGCGTGCCGATCTGAGGAAGGAACACCGACGGGATCAGCGCCTTGAGCTTGGACCCGTCAAAATCCATCCGCAGTTCCACAAGGCTTTCACTGCCCATAAAGCGTGCGCGTTCGACAATGCCGCGCGCTGGCGTGCCCTCAAGCGGGGTCGGGTTTGGACCACGCCCACCGCGATCAAAATCAATTTTTAGGTGCTGCGGCCGGATAACGATATCGACTTTTGTGCCATTTGGCACACCGGGCGCAAGGAACTGGCCAAACGGCGTTTGCGTCAACGCGCCCTCGACTATACCGGATATCACGTTAATATCACTAAAAAATCCGGCCGCTTCTTTGTCGGTTGGCGTGTTGTAGATATTGTAGGGGGCGCCCTGCTGTACGATCCGGCCATCGCGCATCAGCGCGATTTCATCTGCCATGCGCATCGCCTCGCCCGGCTCGTGGGTCACAAGCAAAACGGCGGCACCTTCGTCTTTGAGAACCTCAAGGGTTTCGTCGCGGATGTCATCGCGCAACCGGTCATCAAGGCCGCTGAACGGTTCGTCCATCAGCATAATACGCGGACGTGGCGCAAGGGCGCGGGCTAATGCCACGCGCTGCTGCTCGCCACCTGACAGTTGATGCGGATAGGCGTGGATATGGCGCGACATGCCGACGCGATCCAACAGGGCGGCAACGCGCGCGCGCGACTCGCTTCGCGATCCTTTCAGGCCAAAAGCCACATTATGTGCCACGTCTAAATGCGGAAACAGCGCGAAGTCCTGAAACATCAACCCGATGGAACGCTCCTCTGGGGGGATGCGGAACACGGTGTCGCACACCAGTTTGCCGTCAACATGAATCGTGCCGCTGTCTTGCATTTCAACACCCGCTATCATTCGCAAGGTCGTAGATTTACCGCAGCCCGATGGCCCCAAAAGGCACGTCACCTGCCCCGGCATCACCGACAACGACACGTCATCAACCACAGCGCGCCCATCAAAGGCGCGCCGCAGATTACGTATCTCAAGTCGTGGGGTCTGGGTCACGCCACCGCCTAATTCCGAGTGATCTTATCGGGTATCACGGAGCGTGGTAGCAACCCGCGCGCGCCAAGGCAAGCCAATCGCAGGTCTCAGAGAGTTGCGTTCACCGCGCCACCATCAAGCAAAATGTTTTGCCCGACGACAAAGCCTGCGTGTTGCGAACACAAAAACGCGCACATGGCGCCAAATTCGTCTGCCGTGCCATAGCGGCGCGCAGGAATTGTCGCCTGACGTTGGGCGCGTGCCTCGTCCATGGAAATACCCTGCTGCGTGCTAACGCCGGTATCAAGACTGATCGCGCGGTCCGTCGCATGAATGCCCGGCAACATGTTGTTAATCGTCACACCCATGGGCGCGACTTGCCGCGAAGTGCCTGCCACATAACCGGTTAGTCCGGCCCGCGCCGCGTTCGATAGCCCAAGCGCCGCGATGGGGGATTTCACCGACTGCGAGGTGATGTTGATAACCCGGCCCCAGCCCTTGCCTTGCATCGTTGGCAACAGTGCTTTCATCAGTGCAATAGGGGCCAGCATATTGGCATCAAGGGCGGCGATGAAATTGTCGCGGTCCCAGTCGCTCCACATGCCGGGGGGCGGGCCGCCTGCATTTGTGACAAGGATATCAACGCCCTGTGCCGCATTAAGCACATCGGCCTGCCCGTCAGCAGTGCTGATATCAGCGACAACGGTCACCACATCCACGCCAAAATCAAAGCGGATAGCATCGGCCGCAGCCAAAAGCGCATCTGCACCGCGTGCGTTCATGACCAGATCAACGCCTGCCGCAGCCAAGGCCCGTGCACAGCCCAACCCAAGCCCTTTGGAGGATGCGCATACGAGGGCGCGCTTGCCGCTAATCCCGAGATCCATTCGATTACCTTTAATGTTGCTTTAGTATCGCCTAAGAGGTTATTGCCGATTTGGCAACAATAGCCGCCACTTGGTCGGATGATTGACGACAATATGCCCTATTTGTCCGGCAATATACGGGTGCGACGCCGTATAATTCAGTGAGTAAGCGATGTCAGATGATACCCCCGCGACTCAGACCTTGCAGGTCTATCCGGCAGCGCAATTTCGCGCGACCGAGGGCGTGGCCGAGGGCGATGCCATCACATTTGCCGACGATTTAGTGCTTGATGACATCTATCAATTTGCCGAAGGGGCCGAACGCTTGGCGATGGTTGTCATGCCGACCGATGAGCCAACCCACTTTGTTGTGCATGACGGGTCACAACGTGGCACGATTGGGAACGACCTTTATCTTGACTGCTGCGTGACCCTGATCGTCCCTGACAGCACGACGATCGAAGCCTTGGTCTTCGTCGAAGTGGAAGACGGCGAAGTCGCCGACACCTATGTCCTACCGCTCGCGACACCTGTGCCCGACACGGATTATCGCCTTGTTGGCGTGGATCGTCACGCCGCAACCAGACGCCTGTCCGAATCCGCCTGCGTCTCCTTCACCCGTGGCACGCATATCACCCTTGCCTCGGGTCAACAGCGCGTCGTCGAAGACCTTGTCGTCGGGGATCGTGTGTTGACCCGTGATGACGGCCCACAAAAAGTGCGTTGGATCGGTCAGACCACTCTGCGCGCAGTGGGGGCATTTGCGCCCGTCGTGATCAAGAAAGGTGCGCTTTTTAATGATCATGATCTGGTGCTCAGCCCCGATCACCGCATCTTTGTTTACCAGCGCAAAGATACGTTGGGCGCTGGCCGCGCCGAAGTCTTGATCAAGGTGCGCCACCTGATTAACAACGACACCGTTTTTCAACGTGACGGCGGTTTTGTCGATTATTTTCAATTGCTGTTTGACGAGCACCAGATTGTCTATGCCGAAGGGATCGCTGCCGAAAGCTTGTTGATTGACACGCGCACGCGGGGCGCCCTGCCTGATGACATCTCGGCCAACAGGCACCGCGAGCGCCAGCACAACCTTTACGAAGTTACAGAAAGCCTAGTGTCGGCGCCTGACTTGGTCGCACTTTTGCGTCGCGCTTCAAGCAGCTAGTTGCCCAACACGCGCAGCAGCGCTATAGCCGCGCAATGACAAATCGCCCTGACCTTCCCGCCGAAATTGCCCGTCGCCGCACGTTTGCGATTATCTCGCACCCGGACGCAGGCAAGACAACGCTGACTGAAAAGTTTCTCCTTTATGGTGGCGCGATCCAGATGGCTGGCCAAGTGCGCGCCAAAGGCGAGGCACGGCGCACCCGTTCCGACTTCATGCAGATGGAAAAGGATCGCGGGATTTCCGTATCGGCCTCGGCGATGTCGTTTGATTTCAAGAACTTCCGCTTTAATCTGGTGGATACCCCCGGCCACTCAGACTTTTCCGAGGATACCTACCGTACGCTCACCGCGGTGGACGCTGCCGTGATGGTGATCGACGGGGCCAAAGGTGTGGAAAGCCAGACACAAAAGCTGTTCGAGGTTTGCCGCCTTCGCGATCTGCCGATCCTGACGTTTTGTAACAAAATGGACCGTGAAAGCCGAGATACGTTTGATATCATAGATGAAATTCAGGAAAATCTGGCGATAGACGTGACCCCTGCATCCTGGCCCATCGGGGTCGGGCGAGAATTTATCGGCTGTTACGATATGTTGCAGGACAAGCTGCACCTGATGGACCGCGCGGATCGTAACAAGGTCGCAGAATCAATAGAGATCAACGGTCTGGATGATCCAAAGCTTGCTGAATTGGTGCCTGCGCATCTGCTCGAAAAGTTCCTTGAAGAAATCGAAATGGCGCGCGAATTGCTGCCCCCGCTGGACCACGAGGCTTTGCTGAACGGATCAATGACACCGATCTGGTTCGGATCAGCGATGAATTCGTTCGGCGTTCGTGAATTGATGAACGGGATAGCAACCTACGGCCCCGAACCACAGCCACAACGCGCAACCCCGCGCGAGATTTTGCCAGAAGAAACAAAGGTTTCCGGATTTGTTTTCAAGGTGCAGGCAAATATGGACCCGAAACACCGTGACCGCGTGGCGTTTGTGCGACTGGCGTCCGGCCATTTTATTCGTGGCATGAAGCTGACGCATGTGCGCTCCAAGAAACAGATGGCGATTTCCAATCCGGTGCTGTTTCTCGCATCCGATCGCGAACTTGCCGAAGAAGCATGGGCTGGCGACATTATCGGCATCCCAAACCACGGCCAATTACGCATTGGCGACACATTGACCGAAGGCGAAACCTTGCGCGTTACCGGCATCCCGTCGTTTGCGCCCGAATTGCTGCAAGGCGTGCGCGCGGGCGATCCGATGAAATCCAAACACCTTGAAAAGGCGCTGATGCAATTCGCCGAAGAAGGCGCGGCCAAAGTGTTCAAGCCGACCTTTGGATCGGGCTATATCGTCGGCGTTGTAGGCGCATTGCAATTCGAAGTGCTGGCCAGCCGGATCGAGCTTGAATACGGGCTGCCCGTGCGCTTTGATCAATCACAGTTCACCTCCGCACGCTGGGTGCATGGCACTAAAGCGGCCGTCGACAAATTCGCCGAGACCAACAAACAGCACATCGCCACCGACAATGACGGCGACGTCGTTTACCTGACCCGCCTGCAATGGGACATTGACCGCGTTGCGCGGGATTACCCAGATGTGACCCTAACGGCGACAAAAGAAATGATGGTCTGAGTCTTGTGCGCAACATCGTGCTGACGGGTTTTCTGCTCGCTTGTTTACGCAGGCGCAGGACGTTACTATCGCAGAGACTTCTCTTAATGGACCGTGTAATGAAAAACAACGTTTCTGCCCTCGCTCTATGTGTTCCTCTTGCGGTAATTGGCGGTGCTGCCTTCTCGGAAACAGCAACCCCTTGGGATTTGCTCGCGGCCATACAGATCGATGAGATCATGACCGACACCACTTACGAGGTGCGGAAAGTATTTCCTGCCGCCATCGAGAACGGCATCGAATCCTTTGATATCACAGGATTTGTCGTGCCTCTGACAGATGGAAATGAAATCTCCGACTTCATCCTTGTCTCTGATATGGGCTTTTGCCCGTTCTGCGGCTCACCTGAACATGGAACCTCGCTTCAGGTTAGCCTTGCCAGTCCCGTAGCAGGGCTTATCGAAGGCAGCCGCGTTTCTTTGCGCGGTTCGCTCGAAGCCATCACCGACCCCGAGACATTCCAGTCGGCGATCATGCGTTACGCGCAGATTGTCGACGGCTAATGGTCTGCCAAGACCCTATGCGCAACTGGCTTAGTGAACTGCTGATCAGGGCCCAAGTAGACTGATGCAAAAATGGGGAATCTGCGCGACGATCAAGGCCCCCGTAAATGACATCCTGCGTTTTGCCGCCTATCACCTTGAAAAGGGCGCGCATAGGATCTTCATCTATCTGGACGACGACAACCAAGCGGCGTTTGATCTGCTTAAGGCGCATCCAAAGGTCCGCGTGACGATGTGCGACGCAACGTGGTGGAAGCGCTTGGGCGAACCGCACCCCGACAAGCATCAGGTGCGCCAATCGCTTAATGCCACCCATGCCTATCATCGCCGCGTCGAGGTGGATTGGCTGATCCACATGGATGTGGATGAATTTCTGGTCGGCAAAATTGCCGTAGATGCCTTGCTTGACGCTGTGCCGGAGGACACAGCCCTGACCCGTATCCGCCCGATGGAATCCCTGTCTGGCGGCATCAGCGCCTTTAAACGGTTCATTCCCAAAAACACTGATCGCGAGCGGATCACCAATGCGTTCTACCCAAACTATGGCCGCTACACCAAGGGCGGTTTTCTAAGCCATCTTGGGGGCAAAGTATTTGTGCGCACCGGCCTGCCCGACGTCACCATCCAAATCCACAATGCGTTTCAGGACGGGCAGGAAATCACGGGGATCAACAATCAACCGGGGTTGGATCTTGCCCATCTGCATGCCAAATCATGGGGGGACTGGCAGGCAAGCTATCGTTTTCGTCTGACCAAGGGATCGTATCGTGACTCCCTTGGCCCCAACAAGGCAGTCGAAGATGGCGGGCTGACGATGCACCAGCTTTTCATGATGATCGAGGATGACAGCGGCACCACAGGCCTGCGTGCATTTTTTGACGAAGTTTGCGCCGACACTCCTGCCCTGCGGGCGCGTTTGGATGCCCATGGCGTCCTAACGCTGGCCAATCTTGACCTCGACACACCATTGTCCACGCATTTCCCTTGCGTATTCCCCTAAGCGCACAACCATTTGACGGCCATCGCGCAACTTGGTATGCGCATCCAAAGATGCAGCGGTCACAGGACCGCCCAAGGGCCATGCGGGCCAGCATCAATAGCGCCGCGGGCCAAGTCAGTGTCCGCTTACACCGGATACACATGACAAAATTTAGCGATTTAAATCTCGACCCTAAGGTTCTTAAGGCCATCGTCGACACGGGCTATGAAAGCCCAACTCCAATTCAAGCAGGTGCCATCCCCCCCGCCCTTGAAGGGCGCGATATTTTGGGGATCGCCCAGACCGGCACCGGCAAAACCGCAGCATTTACCATGCCGATGATTTCGATGCTGAGACGTGGACGTGCACGCGCACGGATGCCGCGCTCGCTCGTGCTTTGCCCGACGCGCGAGCTGGCCGCACAGGTTGCGGAAAATTTCGACGCCTACGCCAAGTATACCAAGCTGACCAAAGCGCTGCTGATCGGTGGTGTTTCGTTCAAAGAACAAGATATGCTGATCGACAAAGGCGTTGACGTTCTGATTGCCACGCCGGGCCGTCTGCTTGATCATTTCGAACGCGGAAAGCTAATCTTGTCAGACGTGAAAATAATGGTCGTCGACGAAGCGGACCGTATGCTTGATATGGGCTTTATCCCTGATATTGAACGCATTTTTGGCCTCACACCCTTCACGCGTCAGACGTTCTTTTTCAGCGCCACCATGGCGCCGGAAATCGAACGGATCACCAATACTTTCCTGTCCAACCCTGCCCGCATCGAAGTGGCGCGCGCCGCAACGACTGGTGAAAATATCGCCCAAAGCGTCGTCATGTTTCGTGGCAGCCGCAAGGACCGCGAAGGCACCGAAAAACGCGCCCTGCTGCGTGCGCTGATCGAAAGCGAAGGCGAAAATTGCCGCAACGGCATCATTTTCTGCAACCGCAAGGTTGATGTGGATGTGGTCGCCAAATCGATGAAAAAGCACGGGCTGGATGCAGCCCCGATCCACGGCGATCTGGACCAATCCCATCGCACACGCACCTTGCAGGAATTCCGCGATGGCACGTTGCGCTTTCTGGTGGCGTCCGATGTGGCCGCGCGCGGGCTTGATGTGCCAAATGTAAGCCATGTGTTCAACTTCGACGTTCCCAGCCACGCCGAGGATTATGTCCACCGGATTGGCCGCACGGGCCGCGCAGGCAAGACAGGCACGGCAATGATGATCTGCGTGCCGCGCGACGAAAAGAATCTCGAAGACGTGGAACGACTCGTTCAAAACAAGATTCCGCGCTTGGATAATCCAAAGGGTGGCAACGCGCCTGCGGCGACCACTGCCCCCGCCGCTGCCCCGCAGGCCCCCGCACCGCAATCTGGCGAACGGACCGAGGAGCCGAAAAAGCGCACGCGCTCACGGTCACGCAGCAAGCCAGTCACCGACGCACCCAAAGCGGACGTTGTTGCAGCCAAGCCGGATGTTGTGGCAGAAAAGCCGGTTCAAAAACAGCCCGAGACGCCTGTGGCAAAACCAGCCGAGGCACCCGCCGAACAGCCAAAACAACAGGGTGGACGCGGACGTGGCAGCGATAACAACAATCGCTCCACCAACGCCCGTGCAACTGGCCTTGGCAACGACGCCCCCGACTTCATCGCAATGAGCTTTGAAGAGCGTCGCAAGGGTTAACGCCTGCTGACGACAGAATAAAAAAGGGCGGGTGCCAATGGCCCCGCCCTTTTTCGTTCAAGCACTCCGCACTTAGCTGAGACGCGAAATCACCACCGTCACTTCCGGCTTCTTGCCGATCTCGGTCATGGCGGAACTGCGCGCGATCTTGCGCAGCTCGCGTTCCAGCTTTTCATCATTCGCCAGCGTTTTGCCCGCCGCACGATTCATGAACTGCGACAGGTCATGTTCCAGCACATCAATCAGCGGCGCGTTGTTGCGGCCTGTTTCGGGTAGGCCCATGATCTCGCACCACGGATCACCCAAAGGATCGCCAGTTTCATCGATGATCGTCGTGACAATCACATGGCCGTTCAGCGCCATGCGGATACGGTCGCGCACGATCCCGTCCATCGCACCGTATTGCACGGTGCCATCCAGATAGGTGCGGCCCGTGTCGATGTATTCGGCGACGCGCGGGGCATTGCCAGACAGGTCAATCATCATGCCGTTCACGGCAACGATACCGGCCAGCCCTTTACCTTCAGCGATCTTGACGTGTTCGCGCAGGTGGCGATGTTCACCGTGCATCGGAATGACAATCTGCGGTTTGACGATATCGTGCATTTCTTCGATGTCGGGGCGGTTGGCATGGCCCGACACGTGATACAAACCCGAAGTATCATCAACGATATCAACGCCCATTTCCGAAAACTGGTTCATGATGCGGATCACGCCACGCTCGTTTCCGGGAATCGTTTTGGAACTGAACAGGAAGGTATCGCCATCCTTCATCGTCAGCCCCATGTATTTGCCATTCGCCAGTTGGGCGCTGGCCGCACGGCGTTCACCCTGCGACCCCGTAACCAGTAACATCAGGTTTTCGCGCGGCACGCTCAATGCATCTTCAGGCGAAATGGTGCTTGGAAAATCACCCAAGATTCCGACTTCGGCTGCAGCTTCGGTCATCCGGCGCATAGAGCGGCCCAGCAGGCACACAGAACGTCCCGCACGGTCAGCAGCTTGGGCCAGCGTTTTCAAACGCGCGATGTTGGACGCGAATGTGGTGGCAACGACCATCCCCTTCATTTCGCGCATCAAACGCTCAATTTCCGGCCCAACGGTCGATTCCGAGCGCCCAGCGTGCGTGGAAAAGATGTTGGTGCTGTCACAAACCAGCGCACGCACACCGTCCTTGGACACATCACGCCAAAGGTCATGATCGAACGGTTCGCCTACCACGGGCGAAGTGTCGATCTTGAAATCGCCGGTGTGCAATACGCGCCCCTCGGGGCTGTCGATCACCAGCGCAGAACTTTCGGGAATGGAATGGCTGATCGGCAGGAAACCCACAGAAAACGGCCCGGCCTTAGTGGTTTCGGGCCATTTGTTCACCACAGTCACGCTGTCATCACTGAACCCGTGTTCAGACATCTTGCGCCGCGCGATATTGGCCGTGAAGGCCCGCGCATAGATCGGCGCGCCCAGACGTCTCCAAGTATGGCCAACGGCCCCCACATGGTCTTCGTGGGCGTGGGTGATGAAAATCCCGTCAATCCGGTCGCGCCGCGCCTCGAGCCAAGCGATGTCGGGCAGAATCAAATCCACACCGGGTGACGTGTCCATATCGGGAAACGTCACGCCTAAATCGACCACGATCAGCCGTTCTTGATCGGGCTTGCCATAGCCATAGACATAGCAATTCATCCCGATCTCGCCCGCCCCGCCAAGGGGAAGGTAGATCAAACGGTTACTGCTCATGGATTATCCTTATTATATTGGTGGATGACGGTCAGGCCGTGCATCGTTAGATCTTCGTCGATCACATCAAATAGCGTGTCGCCCTGTGCGAACAAGGGCGCGAGGCCACCTGTCCCGACGACCTTCATGGGTTTGCCGTATTCGGCCTTGATCCGTGCTGTTAGCCCCTCGACCAGCCCCGTGTAACCCCAAAACACCCCCGATTGTATGCAATCAACGGTATTGGTGCCAATCACCTTGGCGGGCTGGGACACGTCCACATGCGGGAGGGCGGCAGCGCCCGCCGCCAGGGCCTCAAGGCTCAGGTTCACGCCGGGGGCGATCACGCCGCCAACATAGGCGCCGTCTTCGGCCACCACATCCAGATTGGTCGCCGTGCCGAAATCAACGACAACCACAGACCCGCCGTGGCGATCAAATGCACCGGCAGCGTTGGCTAGACGGTCCGAACCGGGGCGCGTGCCTGCGTCAACGCGGGGCGCGATGGGCAGCTTGCATTCTGGCTTGCCCAAGACCAACGGGCGGCAATTAAAGAAACGCTCGCAAAACACACGCAGGTTAAACACAACGCGCGGCACCGTCGACGAGATGATGACATCCGTAATATCAGGCGTGATCCCGTAGTGCTGCACAAGCGTCGTGAACCACGTGAAATACGCATCCGCTGTGCGGCCGTGGTGTGTCGAAGTGCGCATCGTGCACAGGAATTCCTCGCCGTCCCAAATGGCAAAGACGGTGTTGGTGTTGCCGCAATCAATCGCGAGAAGCATTTGCCGTCCCCTTAGAAATAAACATCTGCCGCCGCGATAGCAGTGCGCCCCTTGGGTGTCAAAAGCACAAGGTTGCCATCCGCGTCGATGGTTTCAAATGTGCCGGTGATTTCATCCGTCATGGTGCGGGCGGTGATCACCTGACCCAAGCGCGCCGCATGGCGTAGCCATCTGTCGCGGGTCGGCGCAAATCCATGCTGCACGTAGTCATTTTCCTGCGCAGCGTAGTGAAACGCTAACACATCAAGAAAGGCATCAGGCGTCACCGCACCATTCAGGCTAACCGGCGCAAAGGCGGCATCGGCCAAATCTGTAGGCGCACTGGCTAGGTTCACACCGATACCGATGCTCAGCCAGTCCAGATCGCGGCCCCGCCCGCTGCTTTCCAGCAGGATGCCCGCAACCTTACCGCCGTTCAGCAGCACGTCGTTTGGCCATTTCAATGACAGCGCCGCGACATCAACAAATTCAGCGAGGGCATCAAACAGCGCGTTTGCCGCCACGAAGGACCGCAACGCGCCCATCTGCGCGGTGCAGTTGGGAGCGAACACCAGCGTTGCTGCGAAATTGCCTGTGGGGGTGTGCCAGACGCGCCCACGCCGCCCGTGCGCGGCGGTTTGGGCAAGCGCCATGATCCATGTGGGTTGGGTCAGCGCGCCACTCTGGCGGCGCGCCTCGGCCATGGTGTTGTCGACACTGTCCAACACGATCCGTCCATAGCCCGCTGGCCAGTCCGATTTAATTAACAAGTGTCGCCGCCGCAGCCTGCGCTAAGGGTTCGATCCCGAACAAGTTCACGATACCGACCAGCATCATCGCCGCCGTGACCACAAGAAAGCCCCACAGAACCGGCGGCATGCCGCGATCCAGTGGATCGTCCTGTTCGGCGCCAAAATACATATAGAACACTATGCGCAGGTAGTAGAACGCGCCGATCACCGACGCGACAACGCCCGCCACGGCAAGCCAGGCAAGACCGGCATCATAGGCCGCGCGCAACACGTAGAATTTGCCAAAGAAGCCAACCAGCGGTGGCACACCAGCAAGGCTGAACATCAACAACAACACGGCCAGCGCCTTGAGCGGTTCGGTCTTGGCGTATTGGTTGAGCGAGGCGATATTCGTCACCGGGCGGCCATCGCGTTCCATCGACAAGATGAACGCGAAGGTACCGATATTCATCGTCACATAGATCGCCATATAAATCAGCATTGCCTGCACGCCGAACGCCGTGCCAGCAGCCAGACCCATCAGTGCAAAGCCCATATGGGCGATGGATGAATAGGCCATCAGGCGTTTGATATTGGTTTGACCGATCGCGGCAATTGCACCCAGAAACATCGACAGCACCGACAGGAAGGCGATGATTTGCTGCCATTCGCCAACGATCCCGCCAAATGCGTCATGCACAACCCGCGCAAACATGGCCATCGCGGCGACCTTTGGGGCGGTAGCAAAGAACGCTGTCACGGGTGTGGGCGACCCCTCATAGACGTCTGGCGTCCACATATGGAACGGTGCGGCGCTGACCTTGAACGCTAACCCTGCAAGCATGAACACCACGCCAAACAACATACCCAGCGACACGCCGCCATCGGCGGCAGCAATGATACCGCTAAACAGTGTCGTTCCCGCAAAGCCGTAGGTCAGCGATGCGCCATAAAGCAACAGACCCGACGACAGTGCGCCTAGAACGAAATACTTCAGGCCCGCTTCGGTGGACTTCACGCTGTCACGGCGCAGGGATGCGACCACATAAAGCGCGAGGGACTGCAGTTCGAGGCCCATATAAAGCGCCATCAGATCACCGGCACTGACCATGAACATCATGCCCACAACCGACAGAGCCACTAGCAGCGGATACTCAAAGCGGAGCAGGCCAAGCTTGGTCATGTAGTCTTGCGACATCAGCAGGACCGCAGCGGCCGACAGCAGGATCGTGACTTTGGCAAAGCGGGCAAATCCGTCATTGACGAACATGCCGCCAAAGGCCGTTGTCGTGCCCTCTCCGCCATAGCCGATCCATGCGGCCAGCAGCACGAACATACCCGAGGTCAGCCAGACCATCATCGGCGCTGTCTTGTCTTTACCGTTATAGACGCCTGCAAGCAGGGCCAGCATGGCAAAGACCGCGAGTGAAATCTCGGGGAGGACGGTTTGGATATCGGAAGAAATCATCCGTTCAGTTCCTTAATGCTGAGCCAGCTGGCTGGTGGCATCAAAGGCCGCCTGCGCAGTGTCCACCCGCCCGATCAGCGATTGCACGCTGGGGCCGATGATATCGGTCACAAGGCTGGGGTAGACACCCAGCAGTAATGTCATCGCCACCAGCGGCGCAAAAATCGCGCGCTCGCGGCGGGTCATATCGGTAATGGAGCGCAGGGATTCCTTGATCAGGTCACCCATCACAACGCGGCGATAAAGCCACAGCGCATACCCGGCTGACAGGATCACACCAGTCGTCGCCACCAGCGCCACCCATGTGTTCACTTGGAACACGCCAACCAGCGTCAGGAATTCGCCGACAAATCCAGATGTTCCCGGCAGGCCGACATTGGCCATCGTGAAGAACATAAAGATCAGCGCGTAGGCCGGCATCTTGTTCACCAGACCACCATAAGCATCAATGTCTCGTGTGTGCATCCGGTCATATATAACACCGACACACAGGAACAACGCGCCGGAAATAAAGCCGTGGCTGATCATCTGGAAAATCGCGCCGTCGATACCTTGCTGGTTCACCGAAAAGATACCCATGGTCACAAAACCCATGTGTGCGACCGACGAATAGGCAATCAGCTTTTTCATGTCTTCCTGCACCAGCGCCACAAGCGAGGTGTAAACAATCGCGATCGCTGACATCCACAACACCAGCGGGGCCATGACATCGGTTCCCACAGGAAACATTGGCAGTGAGAACCGCAAGAAGCCGTAGCCGCCCATCTTCAACAAGATTGCCGCCAGCACCACAGAACCCGCAGTCGGGGCCTGTACATGCGCATCGGGCAGCCATGTATGAACAGGCCACATCGGCATTTTGACGGCGAAAGAGGCAAAGAACGCCAGCCACATCAGGGTCTGCATCCCGCCAACCACGTGAATGCCTAGCAGATTAAAGCTTTCGCTGCCAAAATCATGGGTCAGAAGCGCGACAATGTCGGTGGTGCCCGCGTCCGAGAACATAGCGACCATCGCCACCAGCATCAGCACCGAGCCAAGGAAGGTATAAAGGAAAAACTTGAACGATGCATAAATCCGCTCTTTGCCGCCCCAGATGCCAATGATCAGGAACATCGGGATCAGGCCCGCTTCGAAGAACACGTAGAACAGCACCAGATCAAGCGCCATGAACACGCCAAGCATCAGCGTCTCAAGGATCAGGAAAGCGATCATATATTCCTTAACACGCGTTTTCACGTCCCAGCAGGACGCAATCACCAGCGGCATCAGGAAGGTTGTCAGCATCACGAACAGGATCGAAATCCCGTCGACGCCCATCTTGTATTGCAAGCCAAGCAGCCACGGGCGTTCTTCGACGAACTGAAAGCCGGTGTTTTGCGGATCAAAGCCGAACAGAATGAACAGCGACACAAAGAACGTCATAACCGTGGCGGCCATAGCCACCCATTTGGCATTACGCTGTGCGTCTTTGTCGTCACCGCGCAGGAAAAAGGCCAGAATGGCAGCCGCCAGCAGGGGAATGAAAGTCACAATCGAGAGAAGGTTTTCCATTAGTTATACCCTCCGGAAAGCGTGACATAGGTGAGGATAACAGTGATCCCGATGACCATGGCAAAGACGTAGGTGAACACATAACCTGTCTGCATCCGGCCCGAGAGGCGGGTCAGGAACGGCAAAATCCCAAGGGCGACGCCGTTGATACCACCATCAATCACATTGCCATCGCCGCGTTTCCACAAGAAGCGGCCAACCGCCATAGCGGGGCGCACAAAGATAAAATCGTAAATCTCGTCGAAATACCATTTGTTGAGCAGGAACAGATATAGCGGTCGCTGCACCTCGGCCAAACGCTTGGGCAGCGACGGGTTCACGATGTAGAACATATAGGCGGTGAAGAAACCGATCAGCATGGCAAGGAACGGACTAACCTTGACCCAAGTCGGGACATGGTGCGCATCGTCCATGACGTGGTTGTCGGCACCGATGTAAATCGCGCCCTGTCCGGGAACCTGTGCGGGACCGTGATCTGCAACGACGGCTTCGTCGCCGTCGTGTTCTTCAGCGATTGCTGTGCCTTCTTGGGTCGCCGCGTCGCCGTGGTCTTCAACCTCCATGGCGCCGTGATCATCTGCGGCCGCTACATGGGTGATGCCAAAGAACGAATTCACCTTGTCATGATCGCCAAAGAACGACCCATACCAGACCATCCCCGAGAACACTGCACCAATCGCCAGAACCCCAAGGGGCACCAACATGACTTTGGGCGATTCGTGGGCGTGATCGTGGGTGTGCTTGTCGCCGCGCGCCTTGCCCCAAAAAGTAAGGAACATCAGACGCCAACTGTAGAACGATGTGAACAGCGCCGCGATCACCAGCATCCAGAAAGCATAGCCGCCATTGGTGCCAGCGAAGGCACTTTCAATCACCGCGTCCTTGGACAGGAAGCCCGCGAAACCGATATGCGTCAGCGGGATACCAACGCCTGTAATCGCCAATGTGCCGATCAGCATCGCATAAAACGTCATCGGCAGTTTCTTTCGCAACCCACCATAGTTCCGCATGTCTTGTTCGTGGTGCATCCCGTGGATCACCGAACCAGCCCCAAGGAACAACATCGCCTTAAAGAACGCATGTGTCAGCAGGTGGAACATCGCGACCGAATAAACCCCAAGTCCAGCCGCCACGAACATATAGCCCAGCTGCGACATGGTTGAATAAGCAATCACGCGCTTGATGTCGTTTTGCACAAGGCCGATCGTTGCGGCAACGAATGCCGTGCTTGCGCCCATAAAGACGATGAAGGTCTGTGTTTCAGGCGCAAATTCCATCAGCGGCGACATGCGACAAATCAGGAAAACCCCCGCCGTCACCATGGTCGCGGCGTGGATCAGGGCCGACACAGGGGTCGGGCCTTCCATCGCGTCGGGCAACCATGTGTGCAGGAACAGCTGCGCCGATTTGCCCATGGCACCGACGAACAGCAGGAACGCAATCAGGTTCGCAGCGTTCCAATTGGTCCACAGAAAGCTAAGTTCCGTTTCAGCCAGCGCAGGTGCCGCGGCAAAAATATCGTCAAACTTGATGCTGTCTGTCAGGAAAAACAGCGCCATCATAGCCAGCGCCAAACCAACGTCGCCCACACGGTTTACGACGAAAGCCTTAATCGCGGCAGCGTTCGCGCTTGGCTTGCGGTAATAAAAACCGATCAGCAGATACGATGCGAGCCCCACACCTTCCCAGCCAAAGAACAACTGCACAAGGTTGTCCGCCGTCACCAGCATCAACATCGTGAAGGTAAACAGGCTCAGGTAGGCAAAGAAGCGTGCTTTATACTTGGCCTCACCAAAGTTTTCGTCGTGGGCCATGTAGCCAAAGGAATAAAGGTGAACGAGGGCCGACACTGTTGTGATCACGATCAGCATGATCGCGGTGAGGCGATCCATGCGAATGGCCCAAGACGCGTCTAAAGTGCCGGACTGGATCCATGTCATCAGGTGAATGGTCTCGGTGACACCATCATGGGTCAGGAAAAAGATCCACGACAGGAAACACGACAGGAACAGCAGACCCGTGGTCAGCCACTGCGCGCCAGTCTCGCCGATGATCTTCCAGCCAAAACCGCCAATAATGGCGCCAATCAGCGGGGCGAATAGGATGATGGTTTCCATGTGGTTAGCCCTTCATCACGTTGACGTCTTCAACGTCGATCGTCCCGCGGGTGCGGAAGAAACAAACGAGGATCGCAAGGCCAATCGCAGCCTCGGCAGCGGCGACTGTGAGCACGAACAAGGTGAACACCTGCCCGACCAGATCACCAAGGAATGACGAAAACGCCACAAGGTTGATATTCACCGCGAGCAGCATCAATTCGATGCTCATCAGCAGGATGATCACGTTCTTGCGGTTCAAAAACAGCCCGAAGATGCCAATGACGAACAAGGCCGCAGCCACCGTCAGATAATGTTCAAGTCCGATCATTGTTACAGCCCCTGCCCCGGTTTAACGTCTTTGAGTTCCATCTGCTTGGCCGGATCGCGCATCATTTGGCCAACGATGTCTTGGCGCTTGATGTCGGTGCGGTGGCGCAGTGTCAGCACGATTGCACCAATCATTGCGACCAGCAGGATCAGGCCGGACAGCTGGAACAGCATGATATATTTGTCATAAATCAGCAGGCCCAACGCTTTGGTATTGTGGATCTCACCCGCGGGGGAGGCGATACGATCAGCCGCACCGTCGGAATAGTCCCAGGCGCCAAACGCCAGCGCGAATTGCATCAAGATCACCACGCCGATCAGCAAGGCCAGCGGCATATACCGCGTCATTTCCGCCTTTAGTTCAGCGAAATCCACATCAAGCATCATCACAACGAACAAGAACAACACAGCGACCGCGCCCACATAGACAATGATCAACAACATCGCGACAAATTCAGCACCCAGCAGCACGAACAACCCCGCCGAGGACAGGAATGAAAGGATCAGCCATAGGACCGAATGCACCGGATTGCGGCTCACAACTGTCATCAGGCCGCCAGTAATCGTGCTGACCGCGAAAAGGTAAAAGGCAATCACAATGGGTGTCATATCTCGTCGTCCTTTTTCATGACCGCGGCGGCCAATTCCATGGCCTTGGTCATTGCCGGTATGCCGCCGAACATCCCCGCGAGGGTGATGGTATCAGCGACTTCCTGTCCGGTTGCGCCCGCTGCAACGGCGTGGCGCACGGTCAGTTTGATCTGTGCTTCCGCGATGGCGCCCTGAATGGTAAGCCCTTGCAGCGTCAGCAATAATTTCGTCTTGGCGTCCAGCCCCTCGGGGTTCAAACCTTTGCCCATGAATTGTTCCATCATGTCTTTGGACATGGTCGGGAACATCCCTTCGAAATCACCGGCAGTGAATTTTTCCAGCGCGGGATTGATTGACTTGGCCCAGTCCTGACCAGCTTTCATCATCGCTTCAAAGGGGTTTTCATCGCTCATCGGTAGGGCGCGTCCAATTCGAGGTTGCGAGCAATCTCGGCTTCCCAGCGGTCGCCGTTATCGAGCAGTTTTTCTTTATCGTAATACAGTTCTTCGCGCGTTTCGGTGCTGAATTCGAAATTCGGCCCCTCGACAATCGCATCCACCGGGCAGGCCTCTTGGCAGAAGCCGCAGTAGATGCATTTGGTCATGTCGATGTCATATCGCGTTGTGCGCCGAGACCCGTCATCGCGCGGTTCCGCGTCAATCGTGATCGCTTGGGCGGGGCACACGGCCTCGCACAATTTACAAGCAATGCAGCGTTCCTCGCCATTTGGATACCGGCGCAACGCGTGTTCACCACGGAAACGAGGCGACAACGGCCCCTTTTCATGCGGGTAATTCAGCGTAACCTTGGGCGAAAAGAAATACTTGAGCCCAAGCCCAAACCCCTTGGCGAAATCCGCCAACAGAAAGTATTTCGCGGCGCGGGTATAATCCATCTGGGTCATATCAGCCTCCTACAGCCCAGCGGGCATAGGCGCCGCCGAACAATTCGAATTTTGCCAGGAACGACACCAGCACGACCCAGAACAGCGACATTGGCAGGAAGACTTTCCAGCCCAGACGCATCAATTGGTCATAGCGGTAGCGCGGTGTGATCGCCTTGATCATCGCGAAGATAAAGAAGGCGAACAACATCTTGCCGATCAGCCACAGGATGCCGTCTGGCAGGCCCGGAATTGGTGACAACCAGCCGCCAAGGAACAGCAAGGATACCAGCGCGCACATTAGTACTACAGCCATCAATTCGCCGATCATGAACAGCAGGAAGGGCGTGGATGAATATTCAACCTGATAGCCCGCAACCAGTTCACTTTCCGCTTCGGGAAGGTCGAACGGTGGGCGGTTTGTTTCAGCCAAGGCGCTGATAAAGAACAGGAACATCATCGGGAAGTGTGGCAGCCAATACCAGCTAAAGATACCAAAGCTGCCATCCTGCGCGGCGACGATATCGCCGAAATTCAGCGATCCTGTGCTGATAATAATGCCGATGATGATCAACCCAAGGCTGACCTCGTAGGAAATCATTTGTGCAGCTGAGCGCAGCGAGCCAAGGAACGGATATTTAGAGTTCGACGCCCAACCACCCATGATCACGCCGTAAACTTCAAGCGATGACACGGCCATCACATAAAGGATTGCAACGTTCAGATCGGCGATCACCCAGCCATCGTTCCACGGGATCACGACCCATGCGATCACGGCCATCACAAAGGTGATCATCGGCGCGAGGAAGAACACAAACTTGTCGGCCCCCGCAGGCACTACGATTTCCTTGACGATGTATTTCAGGAAATCCGCGAAACTTTGCAGCAGACCAAACGGCCCAACCACGTTAGGGCCCCTGCGCATCTGCACGGCGGCCCAAACCTTGCGGTCAGCATACATCAAGAAAGCCAGCGCAACCAAGAGCGGGACCAGAACAAGTAGACATTGCCCGATTATCAGCAGGACAATGCCAAGATTCGTCGTGGTAAAGAATTCAACCATGCGTCAGTCCCCTTAGACCGTTGGTATGCCGTTAGTGCCGCAATCCGCGACAGTCACTTCGGCGTCAATTGTGCGCAATCCTCGCGGCAAAGCCGACGAGATCGTGTAGACAGCATCCGCACGCCAAATTCCACCATCTTCGGTTACTTGCGTCCGCACATGGCGGGCAAAACCGTAACCTCGGATCAGTGTGTATTGGGCAGCGGCGCATTCGGCGTATTTACTTACATCTTCGGCCCCGCGTGCGCCTTGCATGGCGACGCGGAAATTCACCAGATCCCCATCCAGCAACCGCGTTTCCACACCCGCATATGCGGGAGCAAACTGCGCTTGGGACACATCTGCGCCGTCTGCTTGAGTGCAGCCGGCAGCAGCAAATGCCGCCAGGGATATGAGGGTTGTTCGGATCACCTATTCAGCGGCCATTAGCGCGTTTGCCCGCGCTTTGGCATTGGCTGAAAGTTCAGCCATAATCATGCTGGCGCGTGCGATCGGGTTGGTCAGATAGAAATCCGTCACCGCGTTAACGAAATCAGCCTTGCCCATCTTTTTCGCCTGCAAAGGCTGCCAGTCGTTTTCGGCAACTACGTCGATGTCACCCAAATGCGGTACTTCGCCGATCAGCACCGTGCGCAATGCTGCGAGCGAGTCATAAGGCAATGTCGCGCCCAGTTCTGCAGAAAGTGCGCGCAGAATGGCCCAGTTTTCCTTGGCGTCGCCGGGTGCGAAACTTGCACGCATGGCCAGTTGCGGGCGGCCTTCGGTGTTCACGAACAGCCCGTTTTCTTCGGTATAGGCGGCGGCGGGCAGAATGATATCGGCGCGATGCGCGCCGCGATCACCATGCGAGCCTTGGTAAATCACGAACGGCCCAGCTGCGACGTCGACTTCGTCCGCGCCAAGGTTGTAAACTACATCGGCCCCGTCCATAGCAGCGGCCATGCCGCCTGTCGTCACGGCACCTATATCCATCGCGCCCACGCGGGCAGCGGCGGTGTGCAGGACCATCAGTTTCTTGTCACCTGACTTTTCGCAAATTGCTTGAACCGTCGCCAAAACGGCCTCACCATCCGCCTCGCGCAGTGCGCCTTGACCGACAATCAAAATACAATTCAAATCCTCGAGCGCGGACATATCCAGCCCTGCAACACGATCAAGTGCGGCGCGATCAGTGCCCATGTGTTCATATTCGTAGGTAAGATCAACCTTTTCACCGACAACAATCACATCAGCGCCGCGTGCCCACGCCTTGCGGACCCGTGCGTTCAACACGGGGGATTCAGTGCGCAGGTTGGTGCCTACCAGCAGGATTTTATCGGCAGTGTCGATATCAGCTATAGACGCGGTGCCAACATACCCCGAGCGATTGCCCGCTGGCAGTTTTGCGCCATCGGTGCGGCATTCGACGTTCCCGCCCTGACCCTCAACCAACTGCTTCAACGCAAACGCAGCTTCGACCGGGGCCAGATCACCGACGAGGCCGGCAACTTTTTTGCCCTTCATTGCGGCAGCAGCTGCGCCAAGCGCTTCGGGCCACGTGGCGGGGCGCAATTTGCCACCCTCGCGAATATAGGGAGTATCAAGGCGTTGGCTGCGCAAACCGTCCCAAACGAACCGCGTCTTGTCGGAAATCCATTCCTCGTTCACGCCATCATGGTTGCGCGGCAAGAACCGCATAACTTCGCGACCTTTGGTATCCACACGGATGTTGGCGCCAAGCGCATCCATTACGTCGATGCTTTCGGTCTTGGTCAGCTCCCACGGGCGGGCGGTGAACGAATAGGGTTTGGACGTCAGCGCACCGACGGGGCACAGATCGATGATGTTACCTTGCAGGTTACTATCAAGAGTTTCGCCCAGATAGGACGTAATCTCGGCGTCTTCACCACGGCCTGTCTGGCCCATCTGGTGAATTCCGGCAACTTCGGTCGTAAAGCGCACGCAACGGGTGCACGAAATGCAGCGCGTCATATGGGTTTCGACCAGCGGGCCAAGATCAAGATCGGTGGTCGCGCGCTTTGGTTCACGGAAGCGGGAAAAATCGACGCCATAGGCCATCGCCTGATCCTGCAAGTCGCATTCGCCACCCTGATCACAAATCGGGCAATCAAGCGGATGATTGATCAGCAGGAATTCCATCACGCCTTCGCGGGCCTTTTTGACCATCGGGCTGTTGGTTCTCACAACGGGGGGCTGGCCTTCGGGGCCGGGGCGCAAGTCTTTGACCTGCATCGCACAAGACGCTGCGGGCTTGGGCGGGCCGCCAACAACTTCGACCAAACACATGCGGCAGTTGCCGGCAATCGAAAGGCGTTCATGATAGCAGAAACGCGGGATTTCAACGCCGGCCTCTTCGCAGGCCTGTATCAGGGTCATCGCCCCGTCAACTTCGACTTCTTTTTCGTCAATAATGATCTTGCGTAGATCGGACATAGCGCCTGTCCCCGTATTCCGGTTATCCGGTTCTGCGCCATGCATGAACGCCCTAAAACCGCAGTTGAACGCGTTCTAACGCGCCGCGCCCGCCAATGCCAGCGGGAAGCGGTCTAAAATGTCAGGAAAATCGCGCGCGGGTCTAGCGTAGCAACCGCCCCGCAGGCGTACCCTGCGAAATCTGTGCACGCGCGACGGTGCAATAGCTTTCCGATTGGCCGGTAACGGTGCCCAACTCCACAAGTCGCGCCCGCGCAATCGCCTCCAAACGGGCCTTTTCGACGTCATCATCGACATAGGCGTCAATCGCACTGTCAGAGTAGCCCAGCCCGCTGGCATGGCGTTTCAGCCCAGACAGAAACATCAACCCACGCAGCAGACGCACCGACACATCGTCACAGTTGTCATCAAGTTCGATTGCCATGCCTGCGGTGATAAGACCCTCGCGCACATGGGTCACTTCGCGCAGCGGCGGATTTGCCAAAGCAACACTTGCAGTCAGGCTAACCCCAAGGGCCAGCGGAAAAAGGATGTTCATCAACAAGACTCCATGTCTGCACCAAAGCCCGGCGCTGTCCTACGTCACATCGGTTATGCGGGGCTGCTATTCAATATCAGCTAGACAACAGCCCCAGAATCGTTGGATTTCCGCCTATGTAGGGTCGCGATGCGTTTTGTACATCTGCGCTTCTTTCAGCCAATCCCAGCCAAAGGCCTCGGCAGTGTCGCCCTGCGCGCGCCGCATTTCAAGGCGGGACAGGGCTTCGTCCAGTGTCGGGCGATGACCGTCCGGCACGCACCACATGACAAAATGCATCCCGCCCAGTATCTCGAACCATTCGGACCGGCGCGCAAAGAACTGTTTGTAGATCGTGCTCCAGACGAATTTCTCGAGTGTTTCAACGGACTCCCAGACGGTCAAGTTCGGGACATATTGCGCATCATCATCAATCAGCGCCGAGGTATTGGCCGCTCCGGGTTCGCCCGACCCTTCCACCATCCACACAAAGCCAGGCATGCGTTTGCCAAGGCTGTTGATCCGATCCAGATTCACCATAAATCCCGCAACGCGCGGGTCATCTGTGGGGGCAAGCAAGCGCCCGACGTTGAGCTCGGCAAGCTGCATCTTAGCAAGTGTGTCAATCATTTGATTTCCTTAACTTGATATCAACGATCAGCACATGCCGGTAAACAGCCATTCACTTGTGTCGACGGCCCGCATCACGACCTCGTCACCCCAAAGGTATAACGCGTAGCCGTCTTGCCAACCTAAGGTGCGACCGTTCAAAATTGTCCGCGCGCTACTTATCTAGCCGCGCCGCTATCAATCGCAGGACCTCGTCCAGATCAGTGGAGCCGATTAACGCGGCATCGTACATCGCACACCAAACGTCACCGGATGCGGCCTCGGTCTGGGTTGATTGTTGGATCTGGCTGACTTGCGCCTGCAAAGCCGCGCGCGCAGTTTGCACATCACGCATCGCGCCAGTCAATGCGGCCTCGCGGTCAATTTCGCCGGCGTCACGATCACTTGAAAATGCGCGCAACAATTCAAACTCGGCCCCGCACTTTGGCTGGGCGTCGGCGACGCGATCCACGTCAATATCTTGCAGCACCGTACAATTGTCGTAGTAAATCATCGCAGTATCAGCCGCAGCGATGCAGGCGCTGGCCTCTGCCAGCGCGGTCTCGCGACTCATACCTTCCGGGATCGGCGTGCGGGCGGGCCAAAGCAGCACAACCATCAGCAACACGCCCCCAACGAACAGGCCGTATTGCATCTTGCTAAATTGGAGATTCATCATTCAGCGGCGATTGTGCCACGCTTGTGCTTGATGCGATCTTCGATTTCTCCGCGAAAATTCTTAATCAGGCCTTGGATCGGCCAAGCCGCCGCATCGCCAAGCGCACAAATCGTGTGTCCCTCGACCTGTTTGGTCACATCAAACAGCATATCGATTTCTTCGGGCTCGGCGTCGCCGCGCACCAGACGTTCCATTACGCGCATCATCCAGCCCGTGCCTTCACGACATGGGGTGCACTGGCCACAGGATTCATGCTTGTAGAATTTGGACAGACGCCAGATCGCTTTGATCATGTCGGTTGACTGGTCCATGATGATCACCGCAGCGGTGCCAAGCGACGACCCTTTTTCCTTTAACGCATCAAAGTCCATGATCGCGTCGCGCATGTCTTCGCCGCGCACACAAGGAACCGATGACCCACCGGGGATCACAGCCTTGAGGTTATCCCAGCCCCCCCGAATTCCGCCGCAATGCTTTTCGATCAGTTCTTCGAACGAAATGCTCATCTCTTCTTCGACCACGCAGGGGTTGTTCACATGACCCGAGATCGCAAACAGCTTGGTGCCCGCATTGTTGGGGCGCCCCATGCCAGCGAACCATTCCGGACCACGGCGCAGAATCGTCGGCACAACAGCAATTGATTCGACATTGTTCACAGTGGTCGGGCAGCCATAAAGACCAGCACCCGCAGGGAACGGTGGCTTCATGCGCGGCATGCCCTTTTTGCCTTCAAGGGATTCGAGCAGCGCAGTTTCTTCACCGCAGATATACGCCCCTGCCCCGTGGTGCAGATAGATGTCGAAATCCCAGCCCGATTTGGCCGCGTTTTTGCCAACCAAACCGGCTGCATATGCTTCGTCGATCGCTGCCTGAAGCGCTTCTTTTTCGCGGATGTATTCGCCGCGAATGTAGATGTAGCAAGCGTTGGCATTCATCGCGAAGGACGCGATCAGGCAGCCTTCGACCAATGTATGCGGATCGTGGCGCATGATCTCGCGGTCTTTGCAGGTGCCCGGTTCTGATTCGTCCGCGTTGACCACCAGATAGGATGGGCGACCGTCGCTTTCTTTGGGCATGAACGACCATTTCAGACCTGTAGGGAAACCTGCGCCGCCGCGCCCGCGCAACCCGGATGCTTTCATCTGATCAATGATCCAGCCGCGTCCGTTTTGAATGATTTTGGCCGTGCCGTCCCAGTGCCCACGCGCCTGCGCCCCTTTCAGGGTGCGGTCGTGCATGCCGTAAAGATTGGTAAAAATGCGATCCTGATCTTTGAGCATCTTGCGGGTCCTTGTGCGGTCATGTGCGCGTTGCGCCTACTTGCGGTTCTTTTGCCAGATATTATACGTGACAACCAGTGACCAAATGAACCCCGCAAGCGAGAACAGATAAAACAATATCTCGTATCGCGGGGCCAGCCCCAGAGCTGTCGTCAGCCAAGGCGCCAGAACTGCCAAAATTCCCGAACAGGCAATGACCAGACCGGCGGTGCGGGCCTGCTTGGCAAGGTCTGAGTTTGGGGGGGTGGTCACTGGGGGGCAGTCCTTGGTCTAGCGCCCCGCCCGGCTGGTGCCGAACGGGGCAAATTCGCGCGCTTACTTTTTGTAAACACCGCCTTTTTTCACTTTTTCGGCAAATTCAGTCTTGCCACCTTTGGCCAAAGTCTTGGCTTGCTTGACCCATTCGTCACGTACGATCCGGTCCTTGAACTTGAGACGGGAATCGACCCATTCAATCTCTTGCTTTCGCCACCCAGCGACCTGATCAAAGTGATAAAAGCCCAGCTCGTTCAGGGTCTTTTCAATGCCAGGACCAACGCCTTTCAACATCTTAAGATCATCCGCGCCACCGGCGCGCGCCTTGGTCAGGGTTTCAGGCTTGCCGTCAGCGGCAACCGCTTTGGCTGCGGGCGCTGATTTTGCAGCAGCAGGTTTCGCAGCTGCCTTGGGTTTCGCGGCAGCCTTTGGCTTTGCAGCCGCCTTGGGCTTGGCCGCAGCTTTAGGTTTCGCCACCGGGGCCGCAGCGCCCGAACTAGCGATCGGTGCAGGTGTTGCCGCGGCAGCTTTGGTTAATGTGGTCGATGTCTCACCAGAGGTCGACGCCGGTTTCACCGCGCCGCCCGAACCAGAGCCGCCAACCGTGCTTGCCGTATCGGCAGAGCAAAAGAATCTAACCAGCAACCAAGCCAGAACAACGGCAACGATGATGCCAGCCAGCAGGGCAAGGAAGAAATTCCCACCGCCCTTGACCAAGAAAAAGGCCACAAGGCCCAGAATAACGCCGATTACCCAGCACCATATCTTGCAGCTATTATTTGTCGATGTCGAAGTCATCACGTCACATCCCTTGTCTATTGCCAACCATGCCGCAGCGATTGCGTGCGGCCATATCCGCCGTGCTTAGAGCAAAACCACAGGGTTCGGTAGTAAAACTGCCTGCAGGCACAAAATAGCGCATCAATCGGACCGCAAAGGTCGCCATGTTACGGTTTAGGTTAGGTTTCAGCAGCCAGTTTCGTTGCCTGATCAACCCAGTCATCACGCTCGATCCGGCCTTTGAATTTCAGGCGGGAATCAACCCATGAAATTTCTCCCGCACCCCACTTGGAAATCTGGTCAAAGTGCCAGAATCCCATGTCATTCAACACGCCCTCAAGCTTGGGGCCGACACCACTGATCCGCTTAAGATCATCCGCACCAGATTTGCGCGGCGCATCCATCGTGCGCGGCTTCTTCTCGGTTGCGGCGGCAACGTCGGGCTTGGCTGGGCTGGATTTGGCAGCAGGTGCAATCGCTGCCTTTTTCGCCGGTGCCGTCTTGGCGGGCGCAGCCTTGCCGGCTTTGTAAATCCACGGCGTCAGGAGCGGTACTTCGGTCCCGTCGATGCGTTTTACAGTGTCGCCAATATCCACCGCCAACTGCACAGAGGCGTTATACTGATACTTACCGCTGTCGTTTTCTTTCAGCGATGTCAGACCCTTGAGCGGTTCGGCAGCAAAGCGGCCGTTTTGCGGTCCGGGTGTCGGCACCTTGCCAGCGGCTAGTTCGTCGATGATTTCCGAAAGGCGTGCAGCGGTCAGATCTTCGTAATAATCCTTGCCGATCTGGGCCATTGGCGCGTTGGCGCAAGACCCCAGGCATTCGACTTCTTCCCAGCTGAACTTGCCATCACTCGACAGCGCATGCGCCTTGTCAGCGATCTTGACGCGACAGACCGCGACCAAATCTTCGGCCCCGCAGATCATACACGACAATGTGCCACAAATCTGGATGTGGGCGACGGACCCAACCGGCTGCAACTGGAACATAAAATAAAACGACGCAACCTCAAGTCCGCGAATGAACGCCAAATCCAGCATCGTCGACACATGCTCGATCGCGGCACGAGTCAACCAGCCCTCCTGCTCTTGGGCACGCCACAGCAGCGGAATAATCGCGCTGGCCTGACGTCCTTCAGGGTATTTCGCAATTTGCCCTTCGGCCCATGCTTGGTTCGCAGGGGTGAAAGCAAAACTGGCCGGTTGGTCATGGTAAAGGCGACGTAGCATTTATTCGCACTCTCCATATATCACGCGAAGAGCGTCATTTGTCACGTTAACACCGTCTTCATGCGGCACAGCACGACCGTCCGTTCTCAGGAGCAACACAGCTTCGGCCGCTTCGTCGTCTGTCAGACTAGCGGCAAGTCGGATAGCTTCACCATTTTCATCATTTATAATGCAACCTGCATCTTCAATAGCCGCCAAAAGACGCGTGGCACTATCCGATTCTTGCGCCAAGGCGGGTTGGCCAGCCAACACAAATGCCGCGGCAGCAATTACTTTTTTCATATCAATCATCGGTCGACCTCTCCAAAAACGATATCCATGGTACCGATAATGGCAGCCACATCGGCAAGCTGATGCCCACCGGCGACGTGATCCATGGATTGCAGGTGCAGAAAACCCGGCGCGCGCAGCTTGGCGCGATAGGGTTTATTGGTGCCATCGGCCACCAGATAAACGCCGAATTCGCCCTTAGGGGCCTCAACGGCTGCGTAAATTTCGCCCGCAGGAACATGGAAGCCTTCGGTATAAAGCTTGAAGTGATGGATCAGCGCTTCCATGCTGGTCTTCATTTCGCCACGGCTTGGCGGGGTCAACTTGCCACGCGCCATCACATCACCCTTTTCGACCTTCAACTTGGCGCAGGCCTGACGGATGATCGACACGGATTGGCGCATTTCTTCCATACGCACGAGGTAACGATCATAACAATCGCCGTTCTTGCCCACGGGGATCTGGAAATCAAATTCGTCATAGCATTCATAGGGCTGCGCGCGGCGCAAATCCCATGCAAGGCCCGAGCCGCGCACCATGACGCCGCTATAACCCCAGTCCAGAATGTCTTGTTCGCTGATGATGCCGATATCTACGTTACGCTGTTTGAAAATCCGGTTTTCCGTCAGCAACCCGTCAAGGTTGACCATAAAGTTGGTCATGAACTGATCGGCCCAAGCCTCAATATCTTCGAGCAGACCTTCGGGCAGGTCTTGGTGCACACCACCGGGGCGGAAATAGGCAGCGTGCAAACGTGCGCCACATGCGCGTTCGTAAAACACCATCAGTTGTTCGCGTTCCTCAAAGCCCCAGACAGGCGGCGTCAGCGCGCCCACGTCCATCGCTTGGGTCGTGACGTTCAACAAGTGGTTGAGCACGCGGCCAATTTCACAATAAAGCACGCGGATCAGGCTGGCACGACGCGGCACGACCGTGCCCGTCAGCTTTTCAATTGCCAGACACCAGACATGTTCCTGATTCATCGGCGCCACATAATCAAGGCGGTCGAAATACGGCAGGTTTTGCAGATAGGTGCGGCTTTCCATCAGCTTTTCAGTGCCGCGGTGCAGCAAGCCGATGTGGGGATCGCAGCGTTCAACAATCTCGCCGTCCAGTTCAAGCACTAGACGCAAAACGCCGTGTGCTGCAGGGTGCTGCGGGCCAAAGTTGATGTTGAAATTGCGGATCTTCTGCTCGCCCGTCTGGGCGTCAGTGGACCCGTCATCATAGGTATTTACGCGGATATCGCCGTCCATCATTTCGCACCCTCTTTCGACTTTTCATCACCTGGAAGGATGTATTCGGCACCTTCCCAGGGGGACATGAAATCGAACTGGCGGTATTCCTGCACCAGCGACACCGGTTCATATACCACGCGCTTTTGCGCCTCGTCATAGCGCACTTCGGTATAACCCGTTGTCGGGAAATCCTTGCGCAACGGATGGCCACGAAACCCGTAGTCTGTCAGCAAACGGCGCAGATCGGGGTGGCCGGAAAAAAGAATGCCGAACATGTCGAACACTTCGCGTTCAAACCAGTTGGCGCTTGGATGCACGTCGATGATGCTGGGCACCAGATTCTCTTCGCGCACCTGAATACGCAGGCGAATGCGGTGGTTCTGATACATCGACAGAAAATGGTAAACCACGTCGAACCGTTTCGCCCGTCCGGGGTAATCAACAGCCGTGATATCAATCAGGCTGTTGAATTTGCAGGTTTGATCCGATTTCAGAAACTCGACAAAGCTGACGATATTGGCGGGGGCCACTTCGACGGTCAATTCGTCATGCGTTACGGCCCAGCTAAGCACGCAATCAGGGCGCTTTAGCTCAAGGTGAGTTCCAAGGTCGTTCATCGCTTCAGACATGAAGACGGTCCTTTCCAAATCGCCCTAACGGACAATCGTGCCAGTGCGGCGAATTTTGCGCTGAAGTTGCAGCAGGCCATAAAGTAGTGCTTCGGCTGTCGGTGGGCATCCGGGAACGTAAATATCCACGGGCACGATCCGGTCACAGCCGCGCACAACGCTATAGCTATAGTGGTAATACCCGCCGCCGTTCGCGCATGACCCCATCGAGATCACATAGCGCGGCTCCGGCATCTGGTCATAAACCTTGCGCAGGGCGGGGGCCATTTTGTTGGTCAACGTGCCGGCGACGATCATCAGATCGGACTGGCGCGGGCTGGCGCGCGGGGCAATACCAAAGCGTTCAGCATCATAGCGCGGCATCGACGTGTGCATCATCTCGACCGCGCAACAGGCCAGACCGAACGTCATCCAGTGCAAAGACCCGGTGCGCGCCCAGTTGATCATGTCGGCGGTGCTGGTCACAAGGAAACCCTTGTCCTGCAATTCGCGGTTCAGCCCCGAGGTGGCAACTTCGCGATCACCACCAGCGGTGTTTGCGCCTGCAACTACACCCATTCCAAGGCTCCCTTTTTCCACTCGTAGGCGAAGCCGATGGTCAGCACCCCAAGGAACACAATCATCGACCAGAACCCAATCATGCTGATGTCAGCAAAGGCCACGGCCCATGGGAACAAAAACGCGATTTCCAGATCGAAAATGATGAATAGAATGGCGACCAGATAGAACCGTACATCGAATTTCATCCGTGCATCGTCGAACGCGTTGAAGCCGCATTCATAGGCCGATACCTTTTCGGGATCGGGATTGCTCACCGCTATGATGGCGGCGGCCAAAATCAGCACAAGACCGATTCCAATCGCTAACCCCAAAAAGATGATGATAGGCAGGTATTCCCGAAGAAGTTCGTCCACAGAACAGGCTCCTGTTTGGGCAGGTCCATCATGCGGGCCCGCGTGCTGGCTCTGCGTTTATCCCTGCTCGCCCAAAGGGTCAACGGGCGCGGACCTGTGTTTTACGTTTCAATTGCCTCGCAATGGCGGTTTTAAAACGCGCGTACTGTCATCGCGATGATCGATTTGTGGCATGAGCGCCAAAGCTGGCCACGGATTTGCACATCACTTTCGCCAATTTGTGGTCAAGTGATCAGTGCGTGCCGGTGCCGCAGGGCCATAGCAAAACGACACCAAACCGGATCGGTTTTGCCGCGCGACATGCTTGAAAACCCAAGGGAATTCGCAACAGCCTTGCGGGCGGGCAAAAGAGGCGTGTGATAGGGTCAAGACTGAAGTTTAATCGCCGCCTTGGGGTCGACAACCTTGCCGAGAGGCAGCGTTTTGGCAGGCTTGACGCCTTTCTTGGAAACATCGCCCAAAAAGGGCTCGATGTCGCAGGTGTGCCATTTCGCGTCATAGATCAGCTTCTCCAAGGCAATGCTGATATCAATTACCGCCAGCTTGCACCGTTGGCGCGCCATACCCTTGGCGGTCAACCACGGCTTTTCAATGCCATCGTTACCGATCTTGGCAGCGACGCCTTGGTGAAATCACCGGTGACAAAGACGCCAATCCGATCACACGGTTCGAAGCGATGGGTTGGGCATTTTTTGCCCGTCATCGGGCCGCAATTCCAAAACCGGACGACACTGGCGCACCCAGCCCCGCCGCGGATGTGTTCCAGTTCTGGGTATAGCGCAACGCTTCCGCCCGAAGTTGCCGATGCGAAACGCAGGTGGGAAAGGGCTGCAAAAACCCACGTTTTGTATGACGAACCCGCAGCCTAAGCATATATTCAAGACGGCTTTGGCAAAGATGCCGGATTGCAACAAGCACTTGCGAGCATCGCACCGACCTAGGCCAGCCCCACGCCTTGGTCAGTCGCGACGGCACCGCGCATCGTCAATGTCCCACGGCGGATAGAAATCACGGGTATATAGCCGCCCGTCAGCGGGAGGCAGGCAATGCTGAAATGCCGTGCGGTCGGTGATGCGTTCAAACCATTTCGCAGTTTCGGGATAGGCATCGAGCCGCACAAAGTGCTGCCCCATATAGACCGCCTGCCCGACACTGACATCGGCCGCGCTAAAGCCGCTGGTAAGCAAATAATCACGGTTTTCCACCGGCGTGGAGAGCCGCCCCTCGATCGCCTCAAGACATTTGCCCAGCCGCTTGGCTTCAAGCTGCATAATGATCGGGCTGCGCATATGATCCTCGCGCAGGGCGATATGTTGTTGGGTCAAAGCAGCCGTGTGCTGGCTGACGGTTTCTGCAAAATGCACCCAGACCAGCCAGTCCATCCGATCCAGATCACCCGCAGGCCGCCCAAGGCCAAACCTGTCAAACCTTTCACACAGGTATTGCGTGATCGCCCCCGTTTCCGACATCACTTCGCCATCGATTTCCAGCGCCGGAACGCGACCAATGGGATTGAGCGCGCGAAATGCGTCCATCCGCAGCGTTTGATCAAACGGATAGACGGCAACCTTGAACTCGATCTCTAGCTCGTGCAGCAGCCACAATGTGCGCATGGAACGTGTCTGGTGGCAGTGGTGTAGGCGGATCATGTGCCCTCGCTTTCGGGTACCAATGTAACAAGCACCGCGCCAGCCACAACCTGACCACCTGCCTTGACCGAAAGCGTGGCAATCACACCATCACGCGGCGCGCGCAGCACGTATTCCATCTTCATCGCCTCAAGGACGCAAAGTCGATCACCCATCGTCACGGTATCGCCCACGGTCACGGCGACGCTTTGTACAAGACCGGGCATCGGCGCGGCAACGCTATCGCCACCCATGGCAGCACCAGTGTCCCGCATTAAAAGGTCAAGAATCGTAAAGGCATAGGTCGGCGCCCCAAAGACCGTGATCTGATCGCTGTGACGGGAAAATTCGCGCGCGCGCTGGTCGTTGAACCACCAAAGCCCCGCGCGCCGTGTGCAGGTTACGGCCTGATCTGCCCATGTCACGACAACTGTGTCGGGATCGGTTTGCTTCAATGTCAGATGCGTATCCGTGCCACCGGTCGCCAGCGCGACCTCCTGTGCGAGCGGCTCCCAGAGGGTAAAGCCAGCCATAGGTCCCTGATCATACCATTGCCCCGTCGCCACAAGGGCCGCCTGTGCGCGTACTTGGGCGGGCGCGGGATCTTGCGCGACCAGCGCATCAAGATCGCGCGCGATCAAGCCGGTATCAACCTGCCCCGCCCGAAACCCTGCATGATCGGCTAGCGATTTAAGAAACCCAAGGTTGGTCACAGTCCCTGCCACCTGTGTTTCGCCCAAGCCGCGCGACAAGGCCGCAAGTGCTGTTGCACGGTCGGGTCCATGGGTTATCACTTTGGCAATCATCGGATCGTAGTAGGGCGATATTTCATCCCCTGTTTCAACGCCTCTGTCAGCGCGAACCCCGTCAGGAAACGCCAGATGCGCCAGCCGTCCGGTTGCGGGCAAGAACCCAGCTGGCACATCTTCTGCGTAAAGGCGTGCCTCAAAGGCGTGCCCGCTGATAGTCAACTCGTCTTGGGACAAGGGCAGCCCCTGACCCGCCGCGACACGCAATTGCCACTCGACCAGATCAACGCCGGTGATCGCCTCGGTAACGGGGTGTTCCACTTGGAGGCGGGTGTTCATTTCCATGAACCAGAACCCGTCATCGCGCAGCCCATTTGACCCGTCTACGATAAATTCGACGGTGCCCGCACCGGCATAGCCAATCGCCTTGGCGGCGCGCACGGCGGCCGCGCACATGGCCGCGCGCACGCTATCCGTCATGTCAGGTGCGGGGGCTTCTTCGATGACCTTTTGATGGCGGCGCTGAAGGGAGCAATCGCGTTCAAACAGATGCACGGCATCCGCACCATCGCCAAACACCTGCACTTCGATGTGGCGCGGGCTGGTGATGTATTTCTCGATCAACACGGCATCATTGCCAAATGCGGTGCGTGCCTCGGCCCTTGCACTGTCCAGCGCTTGGCCAAAGTCAGCCGCAATCTCCACCAGACGCATGCCCTTGCCACCACCACCAGCGACGGCCTTGATCATGATCGGATAACCGATCTTGTCTGCCTCTTGCGCCAACAAGGCATCATCCTGATCAGCCCCATGATAGCCCGGCACCACTGGCACACCTGCCTTTTGCATCAGTGCCTTGGCCGCGTCTTTAAGGCCCATCGCACGGATAGCATCCGCGCTTGGGCCGATAAACACCAACCCCGCCTTTTCAACGGCGTCGACAAAATCGGGGTTTTCCGACAAAAATCCGTATCCAGGATGGATCGCCTGCGCGCCAGTTTCTAGCGCTGCCGCAATAATCCGGTCTGCGCGCAAATAGCTGTCAGACGGGGCCGCCCCGCCAATATGCACCGCGTGATCCGCCATGCGCACATGCAGTGCGTTTGCGTCCACGTCAGAATAGACCGCGACTGTCTGCACGCCCAGCGCGCGGGCCGTGCGGATTATCCGGCAGGCTATCTCGCCGCGATTGGCAATCAAGATACGTGTGAACATCATTCGTCCTTCAAAGCCGAATATTTACGGTAGCGGTGCCGGTAAATCAGGTTGGGGCGATCCCCTTCGATCAGATAGAAAATCATACCCACAGCCACCAAAGCATCAGCCAGCAACAGAAAATCAGGGTTCGTCCCGATGTTGCGGACAAAGGCATAAAGCGTGAAACCGGCCATAATAATGGCCACAACAATCGCCCAAGGCATCCGCGCCCAAAGCCCAAGACCAGTCACAAGCGGCAGGGTCGCACCCAGCGCAATCACCCCGATCGGATAGCCGGCCGTGCCAAAGGCCCAAAGCTTGAACAGTCCGGAAAGCACCAGATAAGCAATGATCACATATAGGATCACGCCAAGTTGCCCCTTGGGATGGGCGCGCGCCTGCGTCGGTGTCACATTGACCCATGGAATACCGGAATAAGCATCGGGGCGTTGGTTGTTGTCGGTCATATCGTTCCTTGCTGGAATCGGGGCTGGTATCGGGGCTGGTTGCCGGCTCTCCCGCGCCATTGGCGTTTACATCCTGAACACGCCGAAACGCGTTTCTTGTATCGGCGCATTCAGTGACGCCGCCAGTGACAGCGCCAGCACTTGGCGCGATTTGCGCGGATCAATCACCCCATCATCCCACAGGCGTGCCGATGCATAAAGCGGATGCGATTGTTCAGCGAACATATCAAGGGTTGGCTGCTTAAACGCGGCTTCCTCCTGCGCTGACCATTCGCCACCTGCCCGTTCAATCCCGTCGCGTTTCACGCTCGCCAAGACACCAGCCGCCTGTTCGCCGCCCATGACAGCCGTGCGCGACGTGGGCCATGACCACATGAAATTCGGCGAATAAGCCCGCCCCGACATGCCATAGTTGCCCGCGCCATAAGACCCGCCAATCACCATTGTGATTTTCGGCACCGACGTTGTGGCAACAGCAGTCACCATCTTGGCCCCGTGGCGCGCGATACCTTCGTTTTCATATTCGCGGCCGACCATGAAACCCGTGATATTTTGAAGGAATATCAGCGGGATACGGCGTTGACTACACAGTTCAACAAAATGCGCGCCCTTCTGGGCGGCCTGTGAAAACAACACGCCGTTATTGGCGACAATCCCGCAGGGCATCCCTTCGATATGCGCAAACCCGGTTACCAGCGTATCACCGAACCGCGCCTTGAATTCATCAAAGCGCGAGCCGTCAACGATGCGCTTGATCACCTCGCGCACGTCATAGGGCGTGCGCAGATCGGCGGGAATTACATCAAACAGATCATCTATGTCGTGCTTGGGCGGTTCAGACGTCTGGCATTTGACAGGTAAGGTATGATCGCTCGAAAGGCTGGCGACCGCTTGGCGTGCCAAGGCCAAGGCATGCGTGTCATCCTCGGCGAGATAATCGGCCACACCAGATAGGCGCGTATGCACATCACCGCCGCCCAGATCCTCGGCGCTAACGACTTCGCCTGTCGCCGCCTTGACCAGCGGCGGACCGGCCAGAAAGATCGTTCCCTGATCGCGTACAATGATCGACACATCCGCCATCGCGGGAACGTATGCGCCCCCTGCCGTGCAAGAGCCCATCACGACAGCAATCTGCGCAATGCCCGCCGCCGACATCTGCGCCTGATTGTAAAAGATGCGCCCGAAATGGTCGCGGTCGGGGAAAACTTCGTCCTGATTGGGCAGGTTCGCCCCGCCGGAATCCACAAGATAGACACAAGGCAAATGACACTGCGCCGCGATTTCCTGCGCGCGCAGATGTTTCTTGACCGTCACAGGATAATAGGTGCCGCCCTTCACGGTAGCATCGTTGCAGACCACCATGCAGTCCACGCCGCTGATCTTGCCGACACCGGCGATCACACCACCGCAAGGGGCCGCGCCATCATACATGCCATGCCCCGCCGTCGCGCCAATTTCCAGAAACGGCGATCCTGCATCCAGCAAGTTCGCCACACGGTCACGCGGCAACATCTTGCCCCGCGAAATATGACGCGCACGGGATTTTTCGCTGCCACCTTGGGCTGCGCTGCGGGCGACTTCGGCGATCTGCGCAAGGGCTGCTTCATGGGCCGCGCGACTATCAGAGGTTTGCGTTGTCATTGCTGACACCCGACCGTTTGCCGTGACTGAGGTGTAAAAAGGCGCGCTATTTTCACCCCATCGCCCCCATCATTTCACGCCCGACCAGCATCCGGCGGATTTCGCTGGTGCCGGCGCCGATTTCCATCAGTTTGGCGTCACGGAACAAACGCGCGACAGGTGCATCGTTCATAAACCCGGCACCACCCATCGCCTGAACTGCCTGATGCGCCTGCACCATCGCCTGCTCGGAGGCATAAAGGCAGCAAGCAGCGGCGTCTTGGCGCGTGACAGTGCCCACATCACAAGACGCAGCGACCGCATAAACATAGGCGCGCGCGGAATTGAGCGCGGTATACATATCAGCGATCTTGCCCTGCATCAGTTGGAACGACCCGATAGGTTGGCCAAACTGCTTGCGCTGCGCAAGATAGGGCATGATTTCATCCAGACAGGCGGCCATGATCCCTGTGCCGATCCCGGCAAGAACAACCCGCTCGTAATCAAGGCCGGACATCAGAACGCGCACGCCGCGGCCCTCCTCGCCCAGAACATTTTCAAACGGCACCTCGACGTCTTCGAAAATGAGCTCAGCGGTGTTTGACCCGCGCATGCCCAGCTTGTCGAAATGCGCCGACGTGCTGAAGCCTTTCATCGACTTCTCGACGATAAAGGCCGTGATCCCTTTGGCACCCGCACTTGGGTCGGTCTTGGCGTAAACCACGAGCGTGTCTGCGTCCGGCCCATTGGTGATCCAGTATTTGTTGCCGTTCAGACGGTAATGATCGTTGCGCCGTTCCGCGCGCAGCGACATCGACACAACATCGGATCCCGCCCCTGCTTCGGACATGGCAAGCGCGCCCACATGTTCGCCCGAGATTAAACCTGGCAGATACTTGCGGCGCTGATCATCTGTGCCATTCAGCTTGATCTGGTTCACGCAGAGGTTGGAATGCGCGCCATACGACAGTGACACCGAGGCGCTGGCACGGGCAATTTCTTCGACAGCGATCGTATGCGCAAGATAGGACATGCCCGACCCGCCCAAGTCTTCGGAGACCGTGATCCCCAACAAGCCCAGTTCGCCCATTTCGGTCCAAAGCGCCGCAGGGAAGGTGTTAGATGTGTCGATTTCGGCAGCCAGCGGCTTGACGCGCTCTTGCGCCCAGCGGTGCACCATCTCGCGCAGGGCGTTGGTGTCCTCGCCCAAATCAAAGGTCATAGACGCAGTAAACATGGCGGGCCTCGCATTATTGAACGGTTGTTCAATAACTAAATTGCAAAGTGAGTCGGGTCAATGGCCTGCGACACTGCGCAAGACGCCTTATGCGGCTTGAAAAACGGCGGCGACTTCGGCCCGGATGATTCCTGCAATCTGCGCGCAATCTGCAAGGCTGAACGTCAGCGGCAGGCGCATATCAACGATCCCCGCCAACACGCGGTCACTTTTGGGCATCGAAGCGCTTGGGGCATAGCGCCAGCTATCATACCGGCTGGTGAACCCCACAGGTTCGGGCGCGCCGAACCATTTAAGTTCCACACCACGCGCAAGACAGCGCGCGATTACCTTTTGCACAGCTTCGGGCGACCAATCGAGCAGTAGAAACTGAAACGACGAGGCCACGAAGTGTTCCGCCTTTGGCCGGGCGATCAGGGTCAGACCTGGCGTTTCGGCAAGCCCCCTGCTCATCACGCCATAGCGCGCGTTCCAATTGTCTGCCTGTACACCCAAACGGCGCAATTGCGGACGCAGAATTGCCGCGCGCAGGTTGTCCATGCGGCCCGACACATTGGGCGTGTCGTATTTGATATCCTTGAACACGGCGGGCGGCGGGGCTGCACGATGCCGTTCAAAAAGCATATAACTGCCTGATAGCATAATCGCGCGCGCCATACCGTCCGCATCATCGCTCACCAGCAATCCGCCCTCGCCAGAATTCACGTGCTTATATGTTTGGGTCGAATAACAACCGAAACGCCCATGCCGCCCGCTTGGCACGCCGTTCCAGCTTGCCCCCATCGTATGCGCACAGTCTTCGATCACCGTTACACCTGCGCCATCACAAATCGCCATCAGCGCATCCATGTCGCAAATATGCCCGCGCATATGGCTCAACAGCAGCACGCAGGCCTGATCAAGCTTGCCCGCAAGATCATCCAGATCAATCACCAACCCTTCGGTCACACCCACGAACACAGGCCCCGCCCCAAGGCTGGCAATCGCGCCCGGCACGGGGGCCAGCGTAAAAGCATTGGTCAGCACCTTGTCTCCGGCTTTCACACCGCAGGCGCGCATGGCCGTCGTCATGGCATAACCGCCCGAGGCAACCGCGAGGCAGTATTTCGCACCCACTTGGGCGGCGAATTCTTCCTCGAGCAGGGCGGCCTCTGCCACCTCACCGGCGACGGTGTTGTAACGGTGCAGCCGCCCGTGTTGCATAACTGCCAGCGCCGCCGCGATCCCGTCATCGGGGATTGGCTCTTGCTGGGTGAAACTGCCTTTGAATATCTCGCTCATCCGCTGACTTTGCGGCGGGGTTGGGCGCGGGTCAATGGCCGCGATGTCGCGAACAGGCATGCGCATCCCAGCCCGCAAGACAAAGCTGTCGTTATGACACCACTTGACCTGATACATGACCTGCAATGGCCCGACCTACCCGCCCCCGTGCAGGCGCAAACGAAACTGGCGCTGCGTGATCTGATCGGCGTGGCGGCTGGCGGCATAGGAACGCGGCTTTCAGGCATTATCCGCGCTCATGCAGCATCAGAATTCGGCGGTGACCTGCCTATGCTGTTTGATGCCCGCACCGCAAGCGCATCCGGCGTCGCCCTTGCCGTTGGTATGACGATTGATGCCCTGGACAGCCATGACGGCTTTAATCCGGCCAAAGGCCACATCGGCTGCCCGCTGTTTGCAGCGATGCTGCCCGTGGCCCATGGCGCAGGCACGCAGGGGCGCGAATTTCTAGCAACCCTCGCGATGGGCTATGAATTTGGTGCGCGCGCTGCGATGGCGCAACATGGCACCGTGCCCGATTATCACACCTCGGGCAGTTGGGGCGCGGTTACGGCGGCGGCTTGTGCGGCACGGCTGATGGGATTGGCGCGTGACCAAACCCGCCACGCATTGGGCATCGCCGAATACCATGGACCGCGCAGCCAGATGATGCGCTGCATCGATCACCCGACCATGCTGAAAGACGGATCGGGCTGGGGCGCGATGGCGGGCGTGTCTGCGGCGCGAATGGCCGCGCAGGGTTTCACGGGAGCGCCTGCGATCACCGTCGAAGATGCACCGCAGTACTGGGCCGATCTGGGCACACGCTGGTATGGGCTGGAGCAATACTACAAACCCTACCCCGTTTGTCGCTGGGCCCAAGCCCCGATCGAAGGCGTTTTGGTCCTGCGCCGCGCGCACGGGTTGCAGGCTGACGATGTGGCCCAGATCACGGTCGAAACCTTTCACGAAGCGATCCGCCTTGCCACAGCGACGCCCCGGACCACTGAGGAAGCCCAGTATTCAACGTCGTTCCCCTGCGCCGTTGCGATGGTGCGTGGCAGCGTAACGCCCAACGATATCAGCGACTCCGCGTTGAACGCTCCGGCCGTGTTGCGTCTGTCGCAATCGCTGGTGATGATCGAGGACGATCGCGCCAATGCAGCCTTTCCGCAAACCCGACTCGCACGGGTTACGTTAACCCTGACGGACGGGCGAAGACTGCTAGGCGAGTGGAGCGAACCGCGCTGGGATCACACAGCGCCGCCCACGCCGGATGAATTGGCAACCAAGTTTCACGATCTGGCTGATCCGGTCCTTGGAACATCTTGCGCTGGCGCGATCAGCGCCGCAATCGACAGGCTGGACACCGCCCCGCTTGCAACCCTCACCGACCTGCTGTTTCAACCAATCAGCGACTGAACCACGCCGTGCAATTCATCGAAATGTCCGATCAGACCCTCGGGCTTTAGATCGGCCACATCCATGCCGGTCGGACCGAACGTGACCAACACACAAGGCACCCCTGCCGCTCGGGCCGTGTCGCGATCTGTAATCGTATCGCCGATCAGACAGCACTGCGCAGGATTACCCCCCGCACGGCGCGCGGCCTCAAACAGCGGTTCAGGATCGGGCTTGCGCACAGGCAAGGTGTCGGCCCCGATCAGCGAGGCGAACTGATCCAATATTCCCAAACGGGCCAGTAAGGTGCGCGCCAGCCCTTCGGGTTTATTGGTGCAAATGCCCACCGCATAACCGGCGGCTTTAAGGGCGGCGACCGACTCCATTGCGCGGGGATAAAGCGTCGTATGCACGTCGATATCCTTGTCGTAGGCCGCCAGCAGAATGGGATACTGGCGATCAATTTCATCCGCGCCGTGGCTGCCCGTGCGCGCAAACCCTTCGCGCAGCATCGCGCGACCACCCCCAAACGCAATGGCCGCATCGCTCACCGGATCAAGCAGGTCACCCAAACCCAAAGCCCGAAAGCAAAAATTCGCCGCCGCGATCAAATCTCCGCTGGTATCAGCCAATGTCCCGTCAAGATCGAAAATAACGCTGCGCATGGTGCCTCCCTTGGCGTTTTGAGTCATCTGTAACGATGCGACACCTGTTGTGAAGCCCTAACCCTTGCGCTGCTTTTGGGGCGGGTTAGAAGGGGCGCAAAGAACAAGGATGCAAGTTATGGCAACGGCACTGATTATCCTCGCGGCGGGCATGGGCACACGCATGAACAGCGAATTACCCAAAGTGCTGCACGCCATCGCCGGAGCACCAATGTTGATCCACGCGATGAAGTCCGGCGCGAGCCTTGATCCAGAGCGCACGGTAATCGTCGCAGGCCACGGCGCCACGGCTGTTGGCAAGGTAGCACAAGACTGGGACGACCGCGCCGAGGTTGTGTTACAGGCTGAACAGTTGGGCACGGGGCACGGCGTGGCACAGGCCAGCGGCGCACTGTCCGATTTCAGCGGTGACGCCTTTGTCCTTTATGGTGACACGCCCTTTATCCGCCCCGAAACCCTGACCGCGATGTCCGCTGCGCGCCAGTTTCATGATGTGGTCGTGCTGGGCTTTGATGCGGCTGATCCGGGACGCTATGGGCGGCTTGTGACATCAGGCGAGGTGCTGGAGAGAATCGTCGAGTTCAAAGATGCATCGGATGAGGAGCGCGCCATAACGCTTTGTAACAGCGGTGTTGTTGCAGCCGATAGCGCAACGCTTTTTGATCTGGTGGCCGCCATCAAAAACGACAATGCCGCTGGCGAATACTATCTGACAGACATCATCGAAATAGCGCGTTCACGCGGGCTGTCGGCCACTGTGGTACGCTGCGATGAATCCGAAACCATGGGGATCAATTCGCGCGCCGAACTGGCCGTGGCCGAAGGTGCGTTTCAGACTGCACGCCGCGCCGAAGCCCTTGCTGATGGCGTCACGCTGCAAGCCCCCGAAACCGTCTATTTCGCGCATGATACCGTGATTGGCCGTGATTCAATAATTGAACCAAACGTGGTCTTTGGCCCTGATGTGACGGTGGAAAGCGGTGCAACAATCCGCGCCTTTTCCCACCTTGAGGGCTGCCACGTGTCGCGCGGATCAGTCGTTGGCCCGTACGCCCGCCTGCGCCCCGGCGCGGAATTGGCTGAAAACGTCAAGATCGGCAACTTCGTCGAGGTAAAGAACGCCCAAATCGCCGAAGGGGCCAAGGTCAACCACCTGTCCTATATCGGCGATGCGACGATTGGTGCGGGCAGCAACATCGGCGCGGGCACCATCACCTGCAATTATGATGGCGTGTCCAAGCACCACACGGTGATTGGCGCGCGTGTCTTTGTCGGATCCAACACGATGTTGGTGGCCCCTGTGACTTTGGGTGACGATTCCATGACTGCAAGCGGATCTGTCATCACCCGCGACGTGCCTGCCGAGGCATTGGCACTTTCGCGCGCGCCGCAAGAAATAAAACTTGGCCTAGCCAAGAGAATGTTCGAAAAGTTAAAGTCCAAGAAGGCGAAAGCCACAAAGGGAGCATAGAAATGTGTGGAATTGTAGGTATCTTGGGGAACCACGAAGCTGGTCCGATACTGGTTGAAGCCCTGAAACGGCTTGAATATCGCGGTTATGACAGCGCAGGTATCGCCACTGTGCAGGATGGGCGCCTTGATTGTCGCCGCGCCGTGGGCAAGCTTGTGAACCTACAAGACGTACTGGTTTATGATCCGCTGGCAGGCAAATCCGGCATCGGCCACACGCGCTGGGCTACGCATGGCGCGCCCAACGTCAACAACGCACACCCGCATCGCGCTGGTAAGGTCGCCGTTGTCCACAACGGCATCATCGAGAACTTTCGCGAGTTGCGCGCCGAGCTGGCTCAAAAGGGCATTAGCCACCACACGGATACCGACACGGAAACTGTCGCGCTCCTTGCGCAATCATATATAGAACAAGGGCTTGCACCCCGTGACGCCGCCCAAAAGACCATTGCACGGCTGGAAGGCGCATATGCGCTGTGTTTCTTGTTTGAAGGCGAAGACGACCTGCTGATCGCCGCGCGCAAAGGCTCTCCGCTGGCGATTGGGCATGGCGACGGCGAAATGTTCGTTGGCTCAGACGCGATTGCGTTGGCGCCAATGACCGACCGTATTACCTATCTGGACGAAGGTGATTGGGCGGTCATTACGCGCAACTCCTTGGAAATACGTGACGTTTCCGGGCGATTGGCCAACCGCCCCATGAAGGTCATCCAGATTGACACCGCCATGATCGACAAAGCGGGGCATAAACACTTTATGGCCAAGGAAATTGCCGAACAACCCACTGTGATAACTGGCGCATTGGGGCATTATCTGGCCGAAGATGGTAGTATAATCCTACCCGACCCCGGTTTGGACTTTGCTAAGATCGAACGCCTGACCATGGTCGCTTGCGGCACTGCCTCTTATGCCTGTCTCACGGCGAAATACTGGTTTGAACAACTTGCAGGGCTACCTATCGAAGTCGATGTCGCGTCAGAATTCCGTTACCGCGAACCACCCATCACCAAAGGCACTGTCGCGTTGTTCGTCAGCCAATCTGGCGAAACCGCTGATACGCTGGCCGCTCTGCGCTATTGCGCTGGCAAAGCTGACAAGATCGTCAGCGTCATCAATGTCCCCGAAAGCTCAATAGCGCGTGAAAGCGATCTGCCGTTGCCCATTCTGGCGGGCACGGAAATCGGCGTGGCCTCGACCAAGGCGTTTACCTGCCAGTTGACCGTCTTGGCGTTGATGGCGATCAAAGCCGCCACTGATCGTGGTCGCCTTAACGCTGAAGACGCCGCCAAGATGACGCAAGCCCTGCGCGCGATGCCGGGCCTGATGAACGCGGCCTTGGGGATTGAGGAACACAGCCAGCACATCGCACGCAAGCTGGCAGAAGCCCGCGACATCTTATTTCTGGGGCGCGGACGCATGTATCCTCTCGCGCTTGAGGGCGCGCTAAAACTGAAAGAAATCAGCTATATACACGCCGAAGCTTATGCATCAGGTGAACTTAAACATGGGCCCATTGCCCTTGTGGATGAACATGTGCCTGTGATTGTTATGGCCCCACGAGACGCGCTGTTCGACAAGACCATCAGCAACATGCAAGAGGTCATGGCGCGCGGCGGACAGGTTCTGTTGATCACTGACAAACAAGGCGCAGAAGAGGCCGGAAGCGGCGTTTGGGAGACAATCATCATGCCACAAGTCGATCCGTTTTTCGCGCCGATCCTTTATGCGATCCCCGCCCAACTGCTGGCGTATCACACCGCAGTCGCCAAGGGCACGGACGTCGATCAGCCGCGCAATCTGGCCAAATCGGTGACCGTAGAATGAACTGGCCAGCCCCCGTAACACTAACAGGCGAACACGTGATCCTTGCGCCCTTGTCGCATGATCACGCCCCTGCGTTGGGCCGCGCGGCGGCTGATCTTGGCCAGCTTTGGTATACGGATATCCCCGCCCCTGACGGCATTACGGCCGAAATTAGCCGCCGCCTATCGCTGTCTAATATGGCCCCCTTTACGGTCATGACACCCGACAGCACCCCCGTGGGCATGACCACATTCATGCATATCGACGCCGTTAACAAACGGGTGGAGATCGGTTCGACGTGGCTGGGGCCAAGCGTGCATCGCACCCCCCTGAACACCGAAGCCAAGTTGCTGATGCTGACCCATGCATTTGACCATCTGGGCTGCATCGCAGTTGAATTTCGCACCCACCGGATGAACAGCCGATCGCGCCGAGCAATAGAACGGTTGGGCGCACAGCTTGATGGTATACTACGCGCGCACCTGGTCAGCAAGAATGGCACCATTCGCGACACCGCCGCCTATTCGATCACCGCGCCAGAATGGGCTGTGGTCAAGGCGCACCTTGAACATCGGCTGGCGCGATGACACCCGACAGCGCAATCGACGTGCTGCGCGCCATTGGCGATGTAGGCAAAGCTGGCGAAATGGCCCGCTATCACAAAATTGAGCGCCACTATCTGGGCGTCGCCACCCCCGCGATTGATGCGGCCGTCAAAGACTGGCGCGCCAAACTTGAGCCAGACGCAAGGATCGCGCTGGCCGACGGGTTGTGGCAGTCCAACATCCACGAGGCGCGCGTGGCCGCAGGCAAGCTGTTGACGCAGGCCCGCATTCGCCCCGACGACCAACCCGCATGGGATTTGATTGTATCCTGGGTGCCCGATTTCGATGCTTGGGCGATTGCGGATCATGCCAGCATCGCGGGCCAGAAGCGGCTGGTGTGGCAGCCACAGCGCGTTCAGGAATTGGACGGATGGGCGCAGTCAGAGCATATGTGGACCCGCCGCGCCGCCCTTGTCATGACCCTGCCATGGACCAAACAGAACCACCCCAAACCCGCAGAGATCGCAGTTCGCGAACAAGTGCTTGGCTGGGCTGAAACCTATCTGGACGACCCTGAATGGTTCATCCAGAAAGCTGTGGCGTGGTGGCTGCGGGATCTTTCGAAACATGACCCTGCACGTGTCCAGACATTTCTGGATCAGCACGGAACGCGCATGAAGCCTTTTGCGCGCAAGGAAGCCGCGCGACTGCTGCCAGACTAAGATAGGCTAAATCTGCCACGTTTAGACTTTCCGCTCGCACGATGCCCATCAGACAGCTAGGCTCCTCGCAAAAACGGATGGGCAGGGCATGAACTCGATCAATACACATGTGAACGAATTGGCTGATCGTATTCACGAGATGCGCGCAGATTACCCGCGCATGATGGTTGCCGTTTGCGGTGCACCTGCCAGCGGCAAATCCACGCTTGCCGCCGAAGTTGCGCGCCGCCTGACAAGTCAGAAATGTAGCGCCACGGTTGTGCCGATGGATGGCTTTCATCTGGACAATCGGTTGCTGGAAACGCGCGGCGTTCTGGGACGCAAGGGCGCGCCAGAAACCTTTGATGCAGAGGGATTTGTACATATGGTCCGGCGCTTGCGCGCCGGTGACAAAGTGGCAATTCCGGTGTTTGATCGCAGCCGCGATATCGCCATCGCCGGCGCGGTAATCGTGCCCGCCGAGTGTGATGTGATCCTTGTGGAGGGGAACTATCTGCTGATGAAAACGGAGCCTTGGGCGCAGCTTGGTCCGCTTTGGGATCTGACTGTGATGCTTGATGTGCCCATGGCTGATCTGCGCGGGCGGTTGATTCACCGCTGGCTGTCGCATGGGCTAAGCAGCCTAGCCGCCACGCGACGCGCCGAAAGCAACGATATTCCCAACGCGCAGGCCGTGATTGATCAATCACGTACGGCGGATATCACCCTTTGACGCGACTAATTGATCGCGAAAAGCGTGATCGCTGGGAATGCCAGCAGTAGTGCCACACGCACGATATCAGAGGCTACAAAGGGCAGGACCGCCTTAAACGTGCGCCCCATCGGTGTTTGCCCGTCGATCTTGTGGATCACGAACAGGTTCAGGCCCACGGGCGGCGTGATCAGCCCGACTTCGACCACGATCAACACCAGAATACCAAACCAGACCGCAAGATGATCAGGTGAAAGGCCAAAGTCCAAACCGCTGATAACCGGCCAGAAAATCGGGATCGTCAACAAGATCATCGACAGGCTGTCCATCAGGCATCCCATGACCAGATAGAACACCAGTACGATCAGCAGCACCGTCATCGGCGCGAATGCGTGTTGCGTCACAATGTCGGTCAGCTCTTGTGGGACTTGGGCAAGGGCGAGGAAGCCGCGATAGAACGCGGCCCCAAGGATGATAAAGAAGATCATCGCCGTTTGCTTACCTGTGGCCATCAGGCAAGCGCGCAGGCCCGACCACCCCAAACGTCCCATCAGGGCGGCAATCAAGCCCGTGGCCAGCGCACCGATTGCGGCACCATCCGTGGGTGTGAACCATCCGCGATAGATGCCGCCAACCACCAGTACAAACACCAGCAACACAGGCCAAACGTCGCCCAGCGCGCGCATCCGATCCGGCCACGGCAAGGCCGCGCGTTGTCCCGCACTATTTGGCACGACCCGCACATAGATCGCGATCACCAGCATATAGCCAAGGGCCGCGATAACCCCCGGCACAACGGCGGCAACAAACAATTCGGCGATGTTTTGCAGCGTCAGGGTGGCATAAATCACAAGGATTACCGAGGGCGGGATCAGTATGCCCAGCGTGCCGCCTGCCGCAAGGGCTGCTGACGCAAAGCCGCCCTCATATCCATAGCGGCGCAGTTCCGGCAGGGCCACGCGGCCCATTGTGGCGGCCGTTGCCAGCGAGCTTCCGCAGATCGCGCCGAACCCGCCGCAAGCCCCGACAGCAGCCATGGCGACCCCGCCCTTGCGGTGCCCCAAGAACGCGGCTGCCGCGCGAAACAGGGATGCCGACATGCCTGAATGAGAAGCAAATTGCCCCATCAGCAAAAAGAACGGCACCACGGTCAGATCGTAATTGGCGAATGTCGTGTAGGTTTCACCCTTTAGGCGGGCCAGCACGATATTGGGGCTTCCGGTGGCTAAATACGTGCCGCCCAACCCGCAAATCAGCATCGCCAGACCAATCGGTGCGCGCAGGGCGATCATCAGCACGAAGACGGGGAACGACAATGCGGCGAGGGCAAGCATGCTCATGGTTTGACCGCCTGCGCGAAGCGCCACGCGGCGCAGTAGACGCCGACCAAGGCGGCGATTGCAGCTGCCGCACAACTGGCCCCATAGGACCACCATAGTGGGAACTGTATCAGGTAACTCGTTTCGCCATACCGCATTTTGTCCATCGTGCCTACATAAAGACGCGCGGCGATCAGGATCAAGGTCGCGGCCAAGACCACCTCCCAGAATGCGATCAGGGCGGCTTGGATTCGGGGCGGGAAACGGTCGGTCAAGATATCGACAGATGCATGCCCGCCGGTGATTTGGCAAATCGGTAGAAAGGCGAAAATCGCGAATGCTGCGCCCGCCGCGACCAGTTCATAGTCGCCGGTCAGCGGACCGACACCCGTGCCAAGTAGCCACGCTGCAAAACGCGGGGCGCTGGTTTCAACCCAATCCAAATGGCCAAACCCGTTCACCTGCAAGCCCAGCGCGGAGATCCCAACAATGGCGATTAAACATAGCAAAACAACCCCGCCAAGCAGGGCCATGCTTTTGGCCAAATTGATCATCAGGTTATGCAGCATCCCTGCCCCTCTATTGGGTGCCCAAAGGGGCAAGGTCTGTCTTATTGCGCGGTGGTGTGTTTCGCAATCAGCGCGCGGGCCTGATCAACCAGCGCTGCGCCGTCGATGTCGCGCTCGTTCATCTCGGCGATCCATGCGCCCACGGTTGGGGCAGCCGCAGCACGCCAAACGTCTACCTGTTCGGGAGACAGCGTGATGATATTGTTACCGCGTTCCTCGGCCACTGCGCGTACGGGTGCATCAAATGCCTGATGGGTACGCCCTGCAAAGGCAGAGAATTCGACACCTGAGTTGGCGTCGATCACAGCCCGCAGATCGTCGGGCAGGCCGTTATATGCGTCAAGATTCATCGCGAACACAAAAGCGAGCGTGTAGATCGCCGCATCGCCAAATTCAGTGTGGTTGTCGACCAGTTCGTGCACGCGCAGCGCCTCGGTCACTTCCCATGGCAGGGCCGCGCCGTCGATCACGCCTTTGGACAGGGCTTCGGGGACGCCAGGCACTGGCATACCGACCGCCGTCGCGCCCAATGCTTGAAACAACATTGTTGTAGTGCGTGACGGGGCGCGCAGTTTCAGCCCGTCCAGATCGGCGATTTCGGTGATGGGTCGGTTGGTGTGCAGCACGCCGGGGCCGTGCACCCAAAGTGCGAGCACTTTGACGTCGGCGAAATCATCATCCAGCATGTGTTCCTCGGCCAGTTCCCAGAACGCGCGGGATGTGGCTTCGGCGTTGGTCATCATGAACGGCAATTCCATGACTTCGGCGTGCGGGAAACGGCCCGGCGTGTAGCCGGCCACTGTCCATACGATATCGGCCACGCCATCAACCGCCTGATCATAAAGCTGTGGCGGGGTGCCGCCCAACTGCATCGACGGGAATCGCTGGATTTCGATGCGTCCGCCGCTGTCGGCCTCGACCTTGTCGGCCCAGACGTCAAGGATTTCGGCAGGAACAACCGAATTGGCAGGCAAGAACTGGTGCATCCGCAATGTGACCTCTTGCGCCATGGCGGCGCCTGCGATCAGGGTTGCGGCAAGGGTGACGCCCAAAACGGCGCGGCGGGACAGGGTCATGCTGGTTCTCCGGCAGGTGTGTTAAGTTGACGCATAATTGGGGCCTGCCACGTTCAAGTGCAAGCGCGCAAACGCCGCCCTGTCGCTTGCGAGCGACCCGACCTGCGAGACAAACACACAATTGCACCCCGCCCACGCAGCCCCTAAACCGATACAAACGCTGCCCAAAAGGAAACTGCTATGGATTGGATTTCACGCTTTGACGGACTTGCGTCGCTTAAGGCACCGATCCGCGATATTTTGACTGCGCGGGCCGTTATCGTGTCAGTGCCCAAGGACACGTTGATTTTCGGCCCCGGCAAAGCTCCGGAAAACTTGCTGTTGCTGCTTGAGGGCACGGTACGGGTGCAGCAAACGTCCAATCAAGGCCGCGAGATCGTGCTGTATCGTGTGCATGCAGGCGAAAGCTGCGTGCTGACCACGGCCTGCCTGCTGGCCTACGTAGACTACAGCGCCGAAGGCATTGCCGAAACCGATGTGCAGGCCGTTGCCATTCCGCGTGCCGTGTTTGACGATCTGATTTCGCAATCGCAAACATTTCGCCAGTTTGTCTTTTCCGCTTATTCGCGCCGGATCACCGATCTGTTTGTCGTGATCGAAGAAATTGCCTTTCACCGCGTTGATATCCGCCTTGCGCAGCGGCTGCTGGAACTGGCCGGGCAAGATCAGGTTATTCATGCCACACACCAGCAAATGGCTGCTGAACTGGGCACCGCCCGCGAAGTGATCTCGCGTCAACTTCAGGAATTCCATCGCCGTGGCTGGGTCAGCCAGACGCGAGGCACCATTACAATTAGCAATATTTCCGGCCTGAAGTCTCTTGTGACCAGCGCGGCTTGACATCTCTGTCATAAATAATACATTTCATTTATGTGATGTGTGACATTGTCACCAACGATGCAATCGAAGTCGACCATAACGCACACATCGGGGCGACTCGCCCCATAAATGAAACATGTGCCCAAGCTGCAATAGGACACCAGAATACATGACAGACTTTACTCCATACCAATCTCTGATCGGGGGCGGCCTTATCGGCCTCGCCTCGGTTCTACTCATGCTCAATATCGGGCGGATCATGGGTGCCACAGGCATCCTTGCCGGTTTTATTCAACCCATAAGTGGACAGGACTGGGCATGGCGCGCCGCCATTCTGGCCGGCATGGTCACAGGCCCCGTGGCCGTTCTGCTTTTGACTGGCGAAATGCCAACAGTTGACGTGCCAGTTAGCACCACAATGATGATCGTCGGCGGCTTTATCGTCGGTATGGGCGTCATTTGGGGCGGTGGCTGCACATCTGGTCACGGCGTCTGCGGCATGGCGCGCTTGTCGCGTCGCTCAATCGTGGCCACGGCCAGCTTCATGGTTGCCACGGCGATCACCGTTTACGTCATTCGTCACGTGATTGGAGGATAGAAACATGCGTGTACTATCAACCTACCTTATCGGCCTGATCTTTGGCATCGGCATTTCTATTTCGGGTATGGCGAACCCCGCCAAAGTCCTGAACTTCTTTGACTTCGCAGGCACTTGGGATCCAAGCCTTGCCTTTGTGATGGGCGGCGCTGTAATCGTGGCCTTCTTTGGCTACCGCGTCGTTCTGGGCCGTCCCGCCCCGATGATGGAGCACAAGTTCCACCTACCGACCAACACCAAGATCGACGCCAAACTGGTCGGCGGCAGCCTGGTGTTCGGAATCGGTTGGGGCATCGCTGGATTTTGCCCAGGTGGCGCCCTGCCCGCCCTTGGCACTGGTCGCATCGAAGTTTTCATTTTCACCGGCGCGCTGCTAGCTGGCATCTTTGCCGCCAAGGGCCTTGGCGCCATGATGGTCAACCGCGCAAAAACCACCGCTAATTAAAGTTACTGGAGGACACTATGAGCAACTATCCAATCAATATGGACATCAAACCCGAGGTCGAAGCCTTTTTCGATCCCGCAACCAACACGATTTCCTATGTGGTCAAAGACCCGACGTCCAACGCCTGCGTAATCGTCGATAGCGTTATGGACATTGATTATGCGGCTGGCCGGATCACTTATGACCACGCCGATACAATGATCGCCTATATCCGCGACAAGGGTCTTGATCTGCAATGGATCGTCGAAACCCACGTGCACGCTGACCACTTGTCCGCCGCGCCTTATATCCAAGGGCAGCTTGGTGGCAAGATCGCCATTGGCGATCAGATCATGGTCGTGCAGGACACATTCGGTAAAGTCTTTAACGAAGGCACCGAATTCCAGCGTGACGGCAGCCAGTTTGACGCGCTGCTGAAAGACGGTGACAGCTACAAAGTCGGTAATATGGACGTCGTAGCGCTTTATACGCCCGGCCACACACCGGCTTGCATGGTGCATGTGATGGGTGATGCGTCCTTTACGGGTGACACGCTGTTCATGCCCGATGGTGGATCGGCACGCGCCGATTTCCCCGGTGGTGACGCTGGCACGCTATATGACAGCATTCAAAAGGTGCTTGCCCTACCCGACGACATGCGTCTGTTCATGTGCCACGACTATGGCCCCAATGGCCGCGATATTGCATGGGAAACCACCGTTGGCGACGAAAAGGCCCATAACATCCACGTCGGCGGCGACAAATCCAAGGAAGAGTTCGTCAAGTTCCGCACGGAACGCGATGCGCAGTTGGATATGCCCAAACTGATCATTCCATCGTTGCAGGTGAACATGCGCGCAGGCGTGGTGCCAAAGGACAAAGACGGCAATCCTATGCTCAAAGTGCCTGTTAACGCCCTGTAATCAAACCTTAGCCGGAGAACACCATGGACCTGCGCGCCATCAATGCGACCTTGTCGGTCAGCCAGCAAATCCTAGCCCAAGACCTACAGGGCATCGCGGATCAAGGCTATCGTGCCGTGATCTGCAACCGCCCTGACGGCGAAGGGGCTGATCAGCCAACCTTCGAGGAAATCGAAGCGGCGGCAAAGGCCGTCGGCCTTGTGGCGCGCTATGTTCCCGTGATCGCCGGTAAGGTGCAAGATAGCGACGCTGACGCGTTTAGCGTTGCGATGGACGAACTGCCCAAGCCCGTGCTGGCCTATTGCCGCACGGGCACACGGTCGGCCACTCTATGGTCGCTAAGCAAAGCCAAGACCCTGAGCGTCGCCGATATTCTGGCTGCAACCAAAGCTGCCGGATACGATATGGCGGGCGTTGTCCGCCGGATCGTCAATGGTGGCAAAACACCGACCGATCGCGCCGATGCTTTATATGATGTGGTGATTGTCGGGGCGGGCGCGGCGGGTATCGCCGTCGCCTCAAGCATTGAATCCCGCACGATCGGGCTTGAGATCGCAATTATTGATCCTGCCGATGTTCATTACTACCAACCCGGTTGGACGATGGTCGGCGGCGGCATCTTTGATGCGCAATCGACTGCAAGAACCATGGGCAGCCTGATCCCGCGCGGTGTCCATTGGATCAAATCCGCCGTGGCCGCCTTTGAACCCAAAGATGACGCGGTGATCCTCGACGGCTGTCGCGTGGTGAAATACAAGCGCCTGATCGTCTGTCCGGGGCTCAAACTGGACTGGCACAAGGTTGACGGGTTGGTCGACACGCTGGGCAAGAACGGCGTGACCTCGAACTATCGTTATGATCTGGCACCTTATACTTGGGAGCTGGTCAGCGACATGAAGACTGGTCGCGCGCTGTTTACCCAGCCACCGATGCCGATCAAATGTGCCGGTGCGCCGCAAAAGGCGATGTATCTGTCGGGTGATCACTGGTTCCGCAATGGCAGCCTGCCCAACATCGACATTCAGTTCATGAACGCCGGTGGCGTGCTGTTCGGGGTCAAGGAATATGTCCCCGCCTTGGAACAGTATGTGAAGAAATACGACGCCGACCTGAACTTTTTCCACAACCTTGTTGCCGTCGATGGCCCTGCGAAAAAGGCATGGTTCGACGTGGCCAAACCCGACACGCCAGTAGAACGTATCGAAGTGGAGTTCGACATGATGCATGTCACGCCACCGCAGGCCGCGCCTGACTTTATCCGTGTGTCACCGCTGGCGGACGCCGCCGGATGGGTCGATGTGGATCAGGCCACACTGCGCCACAAGGAATTCGACAACATCTGGTCGCTGGGCGATGTGATGAACGCGCCAAATGCCAAAACCGCCGCCGCGGCGCGGATGCAAGCGCCGGTTGTGGCCAATAATGTGGTCGCCGATATCAACGGCAAGCCCGCCACGACGCAGTACAACGGCTATGGCTCCTGCCCGCTCACAGTTGAGCGCGGCAAGATCGTGCTGGCGGAATTCGGCTATGGCGGCACCTTGCTGCCGAGCTTTCCAAATTGGGTTCTTGATGGCACTAAACCGACCCGCGCAGCGTGGCTGCTTAAGGAAAAGATCCTGCCGCCGATCTACTGGAAAGCAATGCTGCGGGGCCGTGAATGGATGGCCAAGCCGGAAAAAATCTCAGCCAGCTAACCGTCGATACGTGTTCAAAACGCGTGGTGGGGCCGCTTGGTCCCGCCCGCCCCCTTTGCCGAATGAAAGCCCGTCATGTCCCGTTCCCTTGCCCGTTACCTGCCCATTCTTGACTGGGGTCGCACCTATAATCCCGGCGCCCTGTCGAACGATCTGATTGCGGCGCTGATCGTCACGATCATGCTGATTCCACAGTCGCTGGCCTATGCTTTGCTGGCAGGGTTGCCGCCGGAAATGGGCCTTTATGCCTCTATTGCGCCAATCATGCTCTACGCGATTTTCGGCACTTCGCGCGCATTGGCTGTTGGTCCGGTAGCAGTGGTATCCTTGATGACCGCTGCAGCAATCGGCAATGTGGCCGAGGCGGGCACCGCAGGATATATCGCCGCTGCGATCACGCTTGCGGCCCTTTCGGGGGGTATTTTGCTGCTCATGGGCGTGTTCCGGTTGGGTTTCCTTGCCAACTTCCTGTCGCATCCCGTGATCGCCGGCTTCATCACCGCCTCGGGTGTGCTGATCGCCACCAGCCAGCTGAAACATATCCTTGGGGTAGATGCAGGCGGGCACACGCTGATCCATCTGGTCGAAAGCCTATGGCACCACCTGCCCGACACCAATCTGATGACCCTTGTGCTTGGGGTTACGGCCACCGCGTTCCTGTTTTGGGTCCGTAAGGGGCTAAAGCCGCTGTTGCTGGGGTTCGGGCTGTCCAAACGCATGGCAGACATCGGCACCAAGGCGGGGCCTGTAGCCGCCGTTGTCGTGACGACCGCCGTAGTCTGGCTGTTTGGCCTTGATGCGCAGGGTGTCAAAATCGTCGGTGCTGTGCCACAAAGCCTGCCGCCGCTGACCATGCCAGACCTGAGCGTTGATTTGGTGAAGGCGCTGTTCATTCCCGCCTTGCTGATTTCAATCATCGGCTTTGTTGAATCCATTTCCGTGGCGCAAACCCTTGCCGCCAAGAAGCGCCAACGCATTGATCCCGATCAGGAATTAATCGGTCTGGGTGTTGCCAACATCGGTGCGGCCTTTACGGGTGGATACCCCGTCACAGGTGGCTTTTCCCGCTCGGTTGTGAACTTTGACGCGGGCGCTGAAACCCCTGCTGCGGGTGCCTATACTGCTGTCGGGCTTGCTATCGCCGCCCTTGCCCTGACGCCGCTGATCTTTTTCCTGCCCAAGGCGACGCTGGCCGCAACGATCATTGTTGCCGTGCTGTCGTTAGTGGATTTCGGCATCTTGAAACGCACATGGACATATTCCAAAGCTGACTTTCTCGCGGTTCTCGCAACGATCCTGCTGACCCTCGGGCTTGGCGTCGAAGTTGGTGTGTCCGCTGGTGTGATCATCTCGATCTTCTTGCATCTTTACACGTCATCCAAGCCGCATGTTGCCGAAGTTGGCCTTGTGGTGGGGACCCAGCATTTCCGTAACATCAAGCGCCACAAAGTGATGACATTTCCCACCCTGCTGACCCTGCGGATCGACGAAAGCCTGTATTTTGCCAATGCGCGTTATCTGGAGGATTACATCTATGACCGCGTGATTGGCGACAAACCCCTGACGGACGTGGTGATCATGTGTTCTGCGGTGAACGAGGTTGATATGTCAGCGCTGGAAAGCCTTGAAGCGATCAATGCGCGTCTGAAGGATATGAATATCCGCTTGCACCTGTCCGAGGTAAAAGGCCCCGTAATGGACCGCCTGCAACGCTCGCATTTTCTGGATGAGCTGACGGGTGATGTGTTTCTGTCGCAATATGATGCGCATCATCAGTTAGGCGCTCAGGCCACATGATCAGGCGATAATCTCGAACTTCGTCACGTCCACCAGACCGCGATCGGTGATTTTCAGCATCGGAATCACCGGCAAGGCAAGGAAGGCCAGCTGCAAGAACGGTTCTTCCAACGTCACACCAAGCCCGCGCGCGGCGCTACGCAAGTCCTCCAACGCGGCGCGCACGACTTCGAACGGTTCAAGGCTCATCAGGCCCGCGACGGGTAGCGCGAGTTCGGCCCGAACACGGCCGTTTTCGACAACGACAAATCCGCCCTCAAGTTCGCCCAAGCGCTTGGCGGCCAGCGCCATATCATCGTAGTCGACACCAACGCAGGCGATGTTGTGGTGGTCGTGGCAAACGGTTGACGCAATCGCCCCGCGCTGCAACCCGAACCCTTGCACAAACCCCGTGGCGATATTGCCGTTGATACCGTGGCGTTCCACCACAGCGATTTTCACCAGATCGCGCGTCAGATCAGGGCGTTTGTCGCCGTCGGTGATCGCAATATCGAAATGCAGGTGTTCGGTGATGATCTTGCCCGGCAAGATACCGATGACATCCGTGTCAGGTTTGTTTGACGTCGTGCGAAAATCGCTTGCCGTAACGGGACGCGCCCTGACCGATCCACGCCCGATGGGCGGCACGATCTTGCGCGCATCAAACGCCGCTTGCCCGACCTGCACACCGCCGCAAAACACGATTTGCGCATCGCAATTTTCAAGCGAGCCCAGCGCCACGATATCCGCCCGTTTGCCCGGCGCGATCTGGCCGCGATCCTTAAGGCCGAACGCTTCGGCGCCTGACAGGCTGGCGGCGCGGTAAATGGCCAGCGGCGGCACACCGCGTGCAATCGCAGTGCGGATCACGAAATCTAAGTGGCCGTGTTCGCCAATATCCAGTGGGTTCCGGTCGTCGGTGCACAGACACATGTAAGGCGATGTCCGCTCGTCCAGCAGCGGCAGCAGCGCCTCCATATCTTTGGAGACCGAGCCTTCGCGGATCAACACGCGCATGCCTTTTTGCAGCTTTTCCCGGGCCTCGTCGGCGGTCGTCGCCTCGTGTTCGGTGCGGATACCGGCGGCGATATAGGCGTTCAGATCGCGGCCCGACAGCATTGGCGCGTGCCCGTCGATGTGACGGCCGGCAAATGCCTCCAACTTTGCCATTATCCCTGCATCACGGTGGATCACACCGGGGTAGTTCATCACTTCGGCCAGACCGATCACGGCCGGATGACCCATCAGCGGGGTCAGGTCGTCCGCTTCGATCCGAGCACCCGAGGTTTCCATATTGGTAGAGGGCACGCAGGATGACAGGTTCACGCGAATATCCAGCACCGTTTCAAGTGCTGCTTGCAGGAAATACTCGATCCCCGGCATACCCAGCACATTAGCGATCTCGTGTGGGTCGCAGATCGCCGTGGTCACACCCAATGGCGTGACCAGACGGTCAAATTCGAACGGCGTGACAAGGCTGCTTTCGATGTGAAGATGTGTGTCAATAAACCCCGGAACCAGCGTAAGGCCGGTGACATCGACGATCTGTTTGCCATCATAATCCGCACAGGTGCCTACAATTGTATCGCCACAAATCGCCACGTCGCCTTCCAGAAACGCCCCCGTGACCACATCAAACACGCGGCCCCCGCGCAGCACTACGTCGGCGAGGGCATCCCCGCGTCCTTGCGCAATACGGTCGGTCAAGTTTGACATATCAAGACTTATAAGCGGCTGAGGTAATAGCGATATTCGACGGATGTGATGATAGACGCAAGTTCGCTAATCTCGTCACGGCGCACGGCGGCATAGATGTGGCGATAGTCCTCGCCAAAAATATCCGCGATAAAATCGGACTCGGCAAAAATCTCCACGGCCGTCGTCCAATCATGGGTGAGCGATTCGGTGTCCGGCGCGTGTTCGTCGTCAAGCGGCAGCGGCAGCGGGCAGTCGTTTTCAAGCCCGTAAAGCATCCCACCCAACACCGCAGCCAACACCAGATAGGGGTTCACATCCGCGCCGCTGATACGGTGCTCCAGACGCGCGCCCATGCCGTTCACATCGGGAAGGCGAATTCCAGCGCCGCGATGATCCACGCCCCAATCGGGGGAGGACGGCGCAAAGCTATTGGGCTGGAACCGGCGGTATGAATTCATGTGAGGCGCAAAGATCGCCTGTGCATCACGCATGGTCGCCAAGGTACCGGCAACGGCGGCCTTGAGGGTGTCAGATACCTCGTCATCGACTGTTGAGGCAAAGATATTCTTGCCGTTCTTGTCCAGAACCGAGGCGTGAACATGCATCCCACTACCCGGTTCATCAGCGTAGGGCTTCGCCATAAAAGTTGCTTCAAAACCGTGCTTGTCAACGATGGCCAGGACCATCCGTTTGAACAGCAGCGCCGTATCGGCAGCCTCGAGCACGTTGTCGGTATGGTGAAAGTTCACTTCGAATTGGCCGGGGCCATATTCGGCAATCAGTGTGTCTGTCTGCAGGCCCTGCGCGCGCGCCGAGTCAAGTATTTCTGTCAGGATCGCTTCGGAATGGTTCAGCACTTCAAGATCGTAATTCTGCGCATCGGGAAGGCCTTCGGGCGGGGTTGGCGCATCGGTGCTTTCTTCGCGCTTTTGCACGATATAGAATTCAAGCTCGGTCGCGACGACCGGCGTCAGACCCTTGGCCGCAAAGCGCTCGGACACAACCTGAAGGTGATAGCGCGTTGAAAGCGGGCTAAGATTGCCGTCTTCATCAACCATCTCGACCAAGACTTGCGCGACGTTGCCCTCTGTCCAAGGCATTTGCTTGAGGCTACCTGCGATCGGAACAATCACCCCGTCAGGGTCGCCAATCAGGATGCCAAGGCCTGTTGCCTCTACTTCGGTGCCAAGGATATTGGGTGCATAGGTTGAGAGCGGCAAACGCACTGTTCCCTGTTCGAATTTGTTCACCTGATCGCCCGGCAACCACTTGCCGCGCAGCACCGCGTTGATGTCGCACAGCATAAGTTCGATCCGGTCAGGTTTCCCGAATTCCTTGCAATAGGCCTGATACTCGGCCTCAAAGTTTGTCATTTTGTTCTGCTTTCCGTTCGTCCGCCGCGCGATGGGTCATCGTGCGTTTAGAAACAAGTGAGGCCGTGACAACCCCAACCGTAACGATGCCAATCATGATCGTTGACAGCGCGTTGATCTCGGGGGTTACCCCAAGACGCACGGCACTGAAAATCCGGATGGGTAAAGTGGTCGAAGATGGCCCCGAGGTGAAGGACGCAATCACCAGATCATCCAATGACAGGGTAAAGGCCAACAGCCAACCCGAAATCACCGCAGGCGCAATTATAGGCAATGTAACAAGGCGGAACGCGTCAAACGGGCTACAGCCCAAATCAAGAGCTGCTTCCTCGACGCTACGATCAAAGCTCGCCAGCCGTGACGACACAACGACCGACACATAGCACATCGAAAAGGTGGTATGTGCCAGGACAATGGTCATGACACCGCGGTCCATGCCGATGGCGATGAACAGCAGTAGCAGCGACAGACCCGTGATCACTTCAGGCATCACGAGCGGCGCGTAGATCATCCCCGAAAACAACGTCCGTCCAAGGAACCGCCCGCCGCGCACAAGCACATAGGCCGCCATCGTGCCCAGCACCGTGGCAAAGGTCGACGACCAGAACGCCACTTTGACCGTGACCCAAGCTGCGTCCAAAAAAGCCTCGTTCTGGAACAGTTCGCCATACCATTTAGTCGAAAAGCCTGCCCAGACCGTCACAAGACGCGATTCATTAAAGCTGTAGATGATCAAGATCAGCATCGGCAGATAAAGGAACGCAAACCCGAGCGTCAGCGAAGTGGCGTTGAACCAGCTAAAACGTCTCATTCTTCGGCCTCCCGCTGTTTTTGCTCGTTACGCTGAAACAGCACGATCGGAATGATCAGGATCAACAACAAGATGACAGCCACAGCCGAGGCCACTGGCCAGTCGCGGTTGTTAAAGAACTCTTCCCACAGAACCTTGCCAATCATCAGCGTTTTAGAGCCGCCAAGGATCGAGGGGATCACGAATTCGCCCAGCGCCGGAATGAACACAAGGAAACTGCCGGCGACAATCCCCGCCTTGGAAAGCGGGATCGTCACTAGCCAGAATGCGGAAAAGCGCGAACACCCAAGGTCTTCGGCGGCCTCTAGCAAGCTGTCGTCCATTTTCTCCAATGCCGCATAGATGGGCAGGACCATGAACGGCAGATAGGTGTAAACGATACCGATATAGACGGCCCAGTTGGTATTCAGGATCGTCAGAGGTTCATCAATCAGCCCCATGCCGATCAATATCTGGTTGAGATAACCTTCGTTGCTCAGAATGCCGATCCATGCGTAAACGCGGATCAGGAAACTGGTCCAGAACGGCAGAATAACCAGCATCATCAGGGTCGGACGCCATTCAGGGGCGGCGCGCGCCATGGCATAGGCAATCGGGTAGCCCACAAGCAGCGTGGCCAATGTAGAAATCGAAGCAATCTTCACGCTGGACAAATAGGCCTTCCAGTAAAGATCATCACTGGCAAGGAAGCGAAAGTTCTCGAAATCAAGCTTGCCAGCGAAGTCCTTGAAGCCCGCCCAGCCTTGCGAAAAATCCAGTGTGGGGATGTAGGGTGGGATCGCCAGCGCGCCGTCGGACAGCGCGATCTTGAACACGATCCCGAACGGGATCAGGAACAACGCACCCAACCACAAATATGGCACTGCGATCAGAAAAATGCGGCGGATATTCATAACCCCACCTACTGCGTCAGGATGATGCCGGCGGTGTCGGTCCACGACAGCCACACAGTATCTTCCCACGTAATGTCACGGCGCGACAGTCGGCGTGAGTTTGTCGCCTGCGCCTTGACGATGTTTCCGGTTGGCAGCGCGACGTGATAGGTCGACACGTTGCCCAAATATGCGATGTCCAACACCTTGCCTTGGAACGCGTTGGCACGATCGGCGGGGCGCTCTGCGGAAATTGCTACCTTTTCAGGGCGGATCGCAAAGAACCCACGGGTTCCGTTGGCAATTGAAGGGTCGGCGTGGGCGATAATAGGCGATTGCCCTTCCGCCCAGTCGATATGATGCACACCACCATCCTGCGGGCTGACGTTGCCTTCGATGATATTTACGTCACCGATAAAGTCAGCCACGTAAACGGAATTGGGAGTTTCATAGATCCGTGCAGGCGTTTCAATCTGCACTATCCGGCCTTCGTCCATCACGGCAATCCGCGAGGCAACGGTCATTGCTTCTTCTTGGTCGTGGGTCACGATCACAAAGGTCGTGCCGGTCTTTTCCTGAATATCCATCAGTTCAAATTGCGTATCTTGACGCAGCTTCTTATCCAGCGCGCCAAGCGGTTCATCAAGCAACAGCAGCTTTGGCGCCTTGGCCAACGAGCGTGCCAGCGCGATCCGTTGGCGTTGTCCGCCCGATACCTGATGCGGTTTGCGTCGCGCGAGTTTTTCCAGCCGCGTCAGACGCAGCATTTCATCAACACGCGCAGCTATTTCGTCCTTTGGCATTTTTGAACGTTTCAGGCCAAAGGCGATGTTTTCATAGACCGTCAGATGCGGGAAAAGCGCGTAGGACTGGAACATCATGTTTACCGCACGCTTGTTGGGGGGGACGCCCCCCACGTCCACACCATCAATGCTGATCTTGCCGGACGATGTGTTTTCGAAACCCGCAAGCATCCGCATCATCGTGGTTTTGCCACAACCGGACGGGCCAAGCAGGGCAAAGAATTCTTCGGCGTAGATATCCAGCGTCAAATCATCAATGGCGACAAAATCGCCAAAACGTTTGGTCACATTTTCAAACTTGATCAGTGGCTTGGCTTTTGGGTCTTCCCAAGGGGCAAAAACGTTTTGTTCGTTTACGGGCATATAATGTGGCCTTGAATGCGCAAAATCGCCCGGACCAATTGCTGGTCCGGGCAGTGTCAGGTCAGTTTAGGTGCCAGACTTGATACGAGTCCACATCCGCGTGACAATACGCTGCACGCTAGAATCGTATGGACGGGTAGTATAGAGGTTCTCAAGTGCCACGGCACTTGGGTAGATCGCGGTATCGCCAATCACGTCCTCGACCAGAAACTCTTGCGAGGCAAGGTTGCCGTTGGCGTAGTAAACATAGTTCGACGCAGCGGCCATGTTCTGCGCGTCCATGATGAAATCAAGGAACTTGTGCGCGCCAGTCGGGTTGGGCGCATCAACCGGAATTGCCATCATGTCGAACCACATCAGCGCACCCTCGGCTGGTGCGTTATACGCAATCTCGACGCCGTTCTCGGCTTCCCATGCACGATCACGCGCCTGAAGGATGTCGCCGGACCAGCCGAATGCAACACAGATGTCACCGTTAGCCAGCGCGTTGATATACTCGGAGCTGTGGAACTTGGTGACATAGGGGGCAATGGCTGCAAGCACTGGTTCGGCCAGAGCAAGCACATCAGGGTCCTGAGTATCGGGGTCTTCGCCGATATAGGCCAGTGCTGCCGGGATCATCTCGACCGGAGCATCAAGGAAGTACACACCACAATCGGCAAGCTTTTCCATATTTGCCGGATCAAAGATCAGCGCCAGAGAATCCATTGGCGCATCTTCGCCCAAGGCTTCGGTGACTTTGCCGATGTTCACGCCAAGGCCCGTCGTGCCCCACATGTAGTTGATCGCGTGAAGGTTGCCGGGGTCATACTGTGCGGTACGATCTTTGATCACGTCCCACAGGTTCACCGCATTAGGCAGTTGATCGAAATCGAGCGGCTGGAACGCTCCGGCCGTGATCTGGCGCTGCAGAAAGGTGCCCGACGGCACAACCACATCATAGCCAGACCCACCGGCCAGCATTTTTGTTTCGAGCACTTCATTAGAATCGAAAACATCATAGATCAGGTCGATGCCGGTCTCGGCTTCGAACTGCTCAAGCAGCGCCTCGTCGATATAGTCCGACCAGTTATATACGCGCACTTCTTCGGCGCTCACGGCACCGGCCGCAATGACTGCACCAGTGGCAATCGACAGCATATACTTCTTCATCTTAGTTCTCCCGTTGCGATTCCTGAGGGCTTGTCGCCCTTTCACTTTGCAAATGTGATCAAATTTGCCACGATATGCAATAATTATGTTATCCAGACATCTGGCCCCGCTCGTGCGGTGCCATATATGGGCAAGGATTAGGCCGAACGATGAAAGATCAAACTGACAGCGAAACATCTAATTTACCCGCACACGAACTGGCCTATCGCCAGTTGCGCGACATGGTTCTGTTCGGCGAATTGGCCCCCGGTCAGGCTGTCACCATCCAGGGAATCGTCGCTCATCTTGGCTCCGGCATGACCCCCGTGCGTGAAGCGATACGCCGCCTCACAGCCGAAGGCGCACTCGAGGCGAAGGGCAACCGCCGGATCGCCGTGCCGGTCCTGAACCTTGCACAATTGGACGAACTTTCCTTTTTGCGCCTGCAAATCGAGCCGCATTTGGCCCGGCTTGCCACACCCAAGCTGCTTTCTAGCCAAATTGATGAGCTTACACAGATCGACGCGGCATTGGATTTGGCGATCGTTCAGGGTGACGTGCGTGGCTATCTGGAACACAACTACAGCTTTCATGCCGCCCTCTACGAGGCAGCAGACGCGCAGATTCTGTCGGGTATCGCAGCGGCCTTGTGGCTGCGTGTCGGGCCGTCTTTGCGCGTAGTTTGCGGGCGCTACGGCACCCAGAATCTGCCCGATATGCACGACGCGGCCCTCCTTGCTATGCGCGCAGGCGATAGCGAAGGCGTGGCCGCCGCAATCGCTAGGGACATCCGTCAGGGCCATGATTATATCCGTAAGGACCTCGTGTCGGCATAATTTGATCAAATTTCGTTGACAGTGTGTGACGAAGCCATATCATCGCACGCAAACCGCCGCCTGCGACCCACAGATTGCGTCGGCCCAGCAAGATATCAAAGGACCAGCCATGAATATGATCACCAACCATATGCCGACCCATGAACTTCAGGCTCTGGACGCGGCACACCATATGCACCCGTTTACGGCAAACGGCGAACTGGCCGCCAAAGGTGTGCGCGTCATCACGCGGGCGGACGGGGTGACACTCACCGATTCGGATGGCAATCAGTTGCTAGACGCCATGGCGGGCCTTTGGTGTGTTAACGTCGGCTATGGCCGCGATGAATTGGCCGAGGCCGCCGCCCGCCAGATGCGCGAACTGCCCTACTACAACACGTTTTTCCAAACGACCCATGTGCCCGCGATTGCCCTGTCGGCAAAGCTCGCTGAATTGGCGCCCGCACATATCAACAACGTCTTTTTTGCAAATTCCGGATCCGAAGCGAACGACACCAATATCCGCCTTGTGCGCCATTACTGGCAGTCCATGGGCAAGCCAAACAAGCAAACGATCATCGCGCGCCACAACGGCTACCACGGATCGACCCTTGGTGCTTCGGGTCTTGGTGGCATGTCCGGCATGCACGCACAGGGCGGAATCGTGTCCGGCGTCCATCACATCGACCAGCCCAACTGGTATGCTGAAGGCGGCGATTTATCCCCCGAAGAATTCGGACTGGAACGCGCGCGCCAGCTGGAAAAAGCCATTCACGACCTGGGCGAAGACAACATCGCCGCATTTATCGCGGAACCGATTCAGGGTGCAGGCGGCGTCATCGTGCCGCCATCGACTTACTGGCCCGAAATTCAGCGCATCTGCGACGCCCATGAAATCCTGTTGATCGCCGACGAGGTGATCTGCGGCTTTGGGCGGACCGGCAACTGGTTTGGCACGCAGACCGTTGATATCCGCCCCGACATCATGACAATCGCCAAGGGATTGTCATCGGGTTACCAGCCCATTGGCGGATCACTGGTCAGTGATGATATCGCCGCCGGCATCGCCAACGCAGGTGATTTCAACCACGGCTACACCTATTCCGGCCACCCTGTGGCAGCGGCAGTCGCATTGGAAAACCTGCGTATTCTCGAAGAGGAAAAAATCATTGATTACGTGCGCGATGACGTCGGTCCCTATCTTAAAGCAAAATGGGAAGCACTGGCAGATCATCCCATGGTCGGCGAGGCCACGATTGTCGGCATGATGGGATCAATTGCACTGTCACCGGACAAAGCAAACCGCGCGCCCTTTGCATCCGACAGTGGCACCGTGGGCTACATCTGCCGCGAACATTGCTTTAATGGCGGTCTGATCATGCGCCATGTTGGCGACCGGATGATTATCTCGCCGCCGCTCGTGATTACGCACGACGAAGTGGACACCATGATGGAACGCGCCGCAAGCGCCCTTGATAAGACCTACGCCGAGATCAAGGCCAATGGCCTGAACGTGGCGGGCTGATCTCATGGCACTAGACATCCTAAACGCCAATGACCGTCAGGGCGAATATCCGACGTCCTATTATGCGGCAACATCCACGCACCTGCCCGCCATGTTGGCAGCAGCAGGGGCATTGCGCGCCGATGTTTGTGTTGTCGGCGCGGGTTATACTGGACTGTCAGCCGCACTTCATCTGGCACAGGCGGGATTTGACGTCGTTTTGCTGGACGCACACCGTGTGGGATTTGGCGCATCAGGGCGCAATGGCGGTCAAGTTAGCGGCGGTCAGCGGATCGGTCAGGATGACCTTGAAAACATGGTCGGCAAGGACCGCGCCCGTGCGCTGTGGGATTTGTCACAAGATTCGGTTTCATTGGTGCGCAGCCTAATCAACAACCACGATATGGATTGTGGCTGGACACCCGGTGTTATCGAGGCGGATCACCGCGTGCGTGATGTGTCCCACACGCATGCCTATGTGGACAAGCTCAACAGCGAATATGGATACGACAAGGTCCGTGCCGTGCACCGCGATGAAATGCGCGATCTTGTGGGATCACCTGCCTATCATGGCGGATCACTGGACATGGGCGGCGGACATCTGCACCCGCTGCGCTATGCACTGGGTCTGGCGCGCGCCTGCGTCGATGCCGGTGTGCGGGTTTTCGAAAACACCAAGGTCTTGGACGTCAAACAGGGTGATCCTGCCCAAGTCATCACATCCGGCGCCGTGATTTCGGCCAATCACGTTCTTTTGGCCTGTAACGGCTATCTGGGCGAACTGAATGGTGGCGTTGCCGCGCGCGTGATGCCGATCAACAACTTTATCGTCGCGACACAGCCTTTGGATGAAGCCACGGCACGCGGGCTGATCCGTGACAATCACGCCGTGGCCGACAGCAAGTTCGTGATCAACTATTTCCGTCTGTCCGAGGATCGCCGGATGCTGTTTGGCGGCGGCGAAAGCTATGGCTACAAGTTTCCCAGCGATATCGCGGCCCTTGTGCGCAAACCCATGACCCAGATTTATCCGCAACTGCGAGATGTGAAAATCGACTATGCTTGGGGTGGCACCCTTGGCATCACGATGAACCGGATGCCGCATTTCGCGCGTGTTACTGGAAACATCCTTTCGGCTAGCGGCTATAGCGGTCACGGCGTGGCCATGGCGACACTGGCTGGCAAGCTGGCCGCACAGGCGGTGCAGGGACAGGCCGAAAAGTTTGATCTTTTTGCTGACGTTGCGACCAAGCGCTTTCCCGGTGGCATGACATTGCGCACGCCGCTGCTGGTCGCGGCAATGCTTTGGTATGCCATGCGTGACAGGTTCTAATTTTTTTGCAGAGACCCCGGTGATCGTATCGCCCCGCTCGAAAGCATCCGCACGGTTCACACCCGCCGCCACGATTAATTTGCCGATATCAACAGCGCCGAAATAGGTGCCCCGCGCGATCTGGCACACGGTGCGCAGGCTGCCGTTGGCATTGGCATTGGCATTGGCATTGGCCACCTGGACGGTGTTCTTGATGCCCTCAAGGCGATGGATTTTTTCTAGATCAGCCGGAATGGTGGCAACCTTCTGCACGAAGCGATTGGTGTGTGCGGGCTGATTTCCCCTTGGAACTGGCCGATCAACCAGATCGTGCTCAAGGTGCTGCCCGCCTTGGCTGCCAGATGCACGATGGTGTTAAAGCCGTCCAAACTGATCCCGCTTGATGCAATGCTTTACGGCGAAGTCCTGCAATGCCCCGACCCGCATGTTGGTTGAACGCTCGGCCTATGACCGCGCCATTGCTGTCACCAAAGAGGCCGGCGATGCGCGGAAAGTCGACGCGCCGACCAAGCCGGCGTCGACGATAGCGCGACCCTGCTTGTGGGCGGTTTGGACAAACCTTCGGACTTTAACATTGGCCACTACACGCGTCCGACTATTTTTGCCGATGTGACCAACGACATGCTGATCGCACGCGAAGAAGTATTCGGGCCAGTCCTCGCGGACCTGCCATTTGACGACAAGGAAGACGAGATCAAAATCGCCAACGATACACCCTATAGGCTTGCCGCCTATGTGCAGACTTGCGACGACGCCCGCGCCACAAGGGTTGGGGGTTCTTGCGGCCTGGTGTGGTGCATATCAATGGCTCGAACATCAGTTGGGGCAGCCCATTTGGCAGCTACAAGATGTCGGGCATCGGTCGTGAAGGCGGCGCGCATAGCATCCATGATTTTCTTGAAGTCAAAGCGGTATCGTTCCCCTAGAGTTTGGAAATGACACAGACCTTTTTGATCACCGGTGCGCGCGTACCGGCGGCTCTGCATCTGGCTCGACTTTTGAATGACGCGGGCCAGCGCGTCTTACTGGCTGACAGCATGGCGCACCCAATGGCGGCGCGCAGAGCGGCGTGCGCACGCTATGTTCAACTCCCCTCGCCGCGGTTTGATATGGCGGCCTATCGTGGCGCGCTGCAACGCGTGTTGCACGAGGAAGCCGTCGATCTGGTGATCCCGATCAACGAAGAAGTATTCTACCTTGGTCAGGTCTGGGCTGACACCGACATGCCGTGCCCGCTCTACGCACCGCACATGGATCAGCTGCGCGAGACACACAACAAATACACGTTCGTCATGCGGGCCGCCGCGATGGGGCTTGACGTGCCAGACACGCATTTGCTGCAATCATCAGATGATCTGGACGCAATGCGTGCAATTGCGGGTGATTTGGTGTTCAAACCTGTCTGGTCGCGGTTCGCTTCGCAGGTTTTGATTCGACCCGACGCCACAGAACTGGACAAGATAAACCCAACGCCCGCAGCATCTTGGGTCGCACAAACCTATGTCGCGGGCGAGGAAATATGCACCTATGCGCTTGCCTCTCATGGCAAGCTGACGGCCTTGGCGAAATACACGATCCCCTACCGCGCGGCCGACGGCGCGGGAATATACCTTGTTCCCGTGACCGACGGTGCGGTGCGCGAATTCGTGACCCGCTTTGTCGCAGAAACAAATTGGAACGGGCAAATCTCGTTTGATTTCATCCGCACCAGCGATGGCAGTGCACTGCCGCTTGAATGCAATCCACGCGCGACCAGCGGGATCCACTTTTTCCGCGATGGGCATGCCTTTCTTGCAGGGTTAAGTGGTCGCGAAATCCTGCCTGATGTCACAACTCCGCAGACCTTGCCGCTTGCAATGTGGATATTTGCGCTGTCGTTGGGCAATTTTGGACAATTCTGTGCCGATTTGCGGCAGGCGGGTAACGTCCTGAAGTGGCAAGGCGATCCGACCTCGGCCTATCGCCAACTGCGCTCGTTTGCGGAAATCATCGGCATCGCCCTGCGCGACCGGATCAGCCTCAAGGACGCGACAACCCGCGATATCGAATGGAACGGCCCCGATCAAGGCGCGATGCGATAGGTTCTGGGTGCCCAAAGGGCTGTGCCGCCATGATCATGGCCTAGTCGTTCATCGGTGTGCCAGTCCCGTCAAGCGTCGCCATCATATGGCATTTTGGCAGGATCATGACATAGGGCCAGGTCACCCCCCTGCGCCATGAAATCACGCAGTCGCGCTACACTGACCAACCCCGCTGCATAGTCATCAAAGATCAGGCGCGCGGGGTATCCCAGTGGTGCATTTTGCGTTACCGCAGCCATAAGCCACTGCGGATCGACGCCATAAAGAAACGGGCGCGGCTGGTCAGAAAACAGCAGGCCAAAATGCCCCTCGGCGTGACCTGCAAGCGGGATCGCCAGCACGGTCCCGTCGCCAAAAATATCGCCGCCCTGCAACCCGGCGGCCTCGGCTTGTGCCAAGTCTTCAATTGCCACCATCCGCGCTTTGAAATCAGCCGGAACCAGTTCACCAAATACTCCGCGCTTCATATTGCCCAGATAGCTGCGCGCCTGCACCGCAGCGATCGCAGCACCTGACGCCACAAAACGCGCATTCACAAACGAGTGCAGCCCCGCCACATGATCTGCATGAAAATGGGTAACAATCACCATGGCCACATCGGCAACGCCCAACCCAAGACGGGCAAGGATGACCTCGGGCTGTCCAGCCTCGTGCGACTGTGCGCGCAGGGCCACCGAATAAATCCGTAACCCAAGCGAGCGGTCAGGTGCGCTTAGGGCGGCCGGCATATAGCCGGTATCAATCATCACCCAACCCACGTTTGGATGCTCAAACAGGCCCCAGCGCACAGGCAAACGCAGCTTTTCACGCGGCGCGCCCGTCTGAACAAGGCGACGATTCGCGGGGGCTTTGTTGCACAAATCGGTTGTAGGGATTCACTGTATGAATCCAGCGTGATAG
>ERZ888423.32-NODE-32-length-120881-cov-27.538742_pt1 | contig 120881 bp, 109 predicted proteins | sample MGYA00520523_ERZ888423 | MGnify/ENA primary metagenome ERZ888423 (study PRJEB32303, sample SAMEA104408611) | aquatic metagenome | biome: Brackish water; feature: Pelagic; material: water | place: Baltic Sea | collected 2014-06-08T10:24:00 | depth 30,27 m ...
AGGCTGTATTGACCAGTAGGCAACGAACACCGCTACCGCCAATATCAATGCCTAAGATCCACTGCTTATTCATCACTCAATAGCCCTCTGGGTGCTCAGTGCGCTATTGGTTTTACAGTACAAGCATACGCGGGGTTTTCGGCACTTAGGCGTCCTCTGGCTTCGGATCGGGGTCAAGAATGTCCTGCGTGCGCAGTTCGAAGTCACTGGCGTCGTGCCGCTCTAGCAACTGTCGTGACTTATGGCCGTAAGGCCGATTCACCATTTGGCCACGTTGGACCGCTGGCCGCGCTCCCACCTCGTCTACCCAGCGAACCAGGTTCGTATACGTCTGGGTTTGCAAAAATTCTGCCGCTTGATACGCCTTGTTGTGCACAACTGCACCGTACCAGGCCCAGATTGCCATATCGGCAATCGTGTAATCGTCGCCACAGATGTATTGGCGTTCGGCCAGATTCTTATCGAGCAAGTCAAGCTGACGCTTGGCTTCCATCGCATAGCGGTCAATGGCATATTGAATTTTTATCGGTGCATACGCATAGAAATGACCGAACCCGCCACCGAGCAGGGGCGTCGCGCCCATCTGCCAAAACAGCCACGACAAGCATTCCGCTCGATCGGATGGATCTGTCGGCACGAACTCACCAAACTTTTCTGCCAGGTAAAGCAAAATCGCACCGGACTCGAATACGCGAGTCGGTTTCGCCATGCTGTGGTCCATCAGCGCTGGAATCTTAGAATTGGGGTTCGCACTGACAAAACCGCTGTCAAACTGAGAACCGTCACCAATATTGACCAGCCATGCATCGTACTCGGCACCCGCGTGACCCTTGGCCAGCAATTCCTCGAGCATAACGGTGACTTTTACACCGTTGGGTGTGCCTAGTGAATAGAGCTGCAGCGGGTGTTTTCCTACCTGCAATGCCTTTTCTTGCTGGGCACCCGCCGTCGGACGGTTAATATTGCTAAACGCCTGACCGTTGTTGGGATCCCACTGCCAAATTTTGGGGGGTTCGTAAGCGGCTGCATCCGTCATAACAAATAGCTCCTGTGTGTTGTCCTAGTGGGCGTCCTTCACTTACCGGCTAGCTTACAGACAGGATCGACCTGCGTCACGCGCCTCTGCAGAACTCTGATCAAGATAGGGCTAAAGGCGGCAAGATAAAAAACGGATTAGCGTCGGTTTTAGAGCCCGTGTTTTCCTATTTTTAATCCGCTTGCGTCGACCAGCGACTTGTTTTAATGTCTGCATCCCAGTTTAAAATGCTGTGCGTAATAGAGTTTGAACGGGGGTCATTGAAGGCGTGATTTTCAATAGACACGGTGACAGCGATGTCAGCATAAATCTCATTGTTAGGGCACAATCCTATGAAAACTAGAATCACTGAACTGTTTGGCATTGAATATCCAATCATTCAGGGCGGCATGCACTTTGTCGGTCTGGCAGAGCTCGCGGCTGCAGTCTCCAATGCGGGTGGCCTTGGTATCATTACGGGATTGACGCAGGGTACGCCGGAGAAACTTGCGGCAGAAATTAAGCGTTGTCGCGGTATGACCGATAAGCCCTTCGGTGTGAACATCACGTTTTTGCCGACGCTGACCCCACCTGACTACCCCGGACTGTTCCAAGCCATTATCGATGGCGGCGTTAAGATCGTTGAAACCGCGGGCAATAACCCTGCGCAGTATCTGCCCATGCTAAAAGAGGCTGGCATCAAGGTGATCCATAAATGTACCGCTGTGCGCCATGCACTGAAAGCCCAGGCTATTGGCTGCGACGCAGCATCTGTCGATGGGTTTGAATGCGGCGGGCACCCAGGTGAAGACGATATCCCCAACTTTATTTTGCTGCCCCGCGCAGCTGATGAGCTGACCATACCCTTCGTGGCCTCTGGCGGCATGGCTGACGGCCGCAGCCTGGTAGGTGCACTGGCGATGGGAGCAGATGGTATCAACATGGGTACTCGCTTTATCGCCACGAAAGAAGCGCCCGTACACGATAATGTGAAACAAGCTATCGTCGTCGCGAGTGAACTGGATACTCGCCTTGTTATGCGGCCGCTGCGAAATACAGAACGCGTGCTGAACAACCCCGCCGTAGAGCGCCTGCTGGAAAAAGAGCGGACTTTAGGTGCAGACCTAAAGTTCGAAGACATTATTGACGAGGTCGCGGGTGTCTATCCCAAGGTTATGATTGAAGGCAAGCACGATGAAGGCGCCTGGTCATGCGGGATGGTCGCCGGGTTAATCCACGATGTTCCCTCTGTGCAGGAGCTCATCGACCGCATCATGAGCGAAGCCGACAGCATTATTCATACTCGCCTTAGCGGTCTGTATTTGTAAAGTGGTTGTTGTTTATCTGGTCAATATGTTTATTGTTGGCATAGTCGTCACCGGCCACTACGAATGTCTCTACCGGATTAATCTTCTTACCCCCAGGCTCCCTATGCACCACCGCTTGCGGATCGTACTGGGCGCGATCTTAGCCGTTACTGCACACATCTTTGAGATATGGGTTTTTGGCATTGCATTCTATTGGATGAACAAAGCACAGGGCTGGGGTCACTTAGAGGGGAACTATAGCGGCAGTCTGATGGACTCGGTGTACTTTTCTTTCACCTCCTACACCACGTTAGGTTTTGGCGATGTTGTGCCTCACGGTGATCTGCGTTTTCTCGCAGGGCTGGAAGCCCTAACCGGATTAGTGCTGATTACGTGGACGGCCTCTTTCCTCTATCTTAAAATGGCCCACTACTGGAGCGAAGGGTGAAGCTGGACGAGCGCCGTGCTCGCGGGGCTCAGTGCCACTACCTCACCCATTATCCGAGCCTCGGTATAGCCGCTGCTTTGTAAGGCTTCACACAATGCCAGCGCGCAGCGCGCAGGAATCGCAATCAGTAACCCGCCGCTGGTTTGGGGGTCGAACAGCATCTGCCTGCGAGCCTCATCAACCGATGCGGTGCACTCCAAGAAACCCTCGTTGGCACGCACATTTGACGCGTGCATTGTGCTCACAGTCCCAGCACGAATCTGCTCAATCGCGCCATTGAGAAGTGGCAGGGCTGACAAATCCAAACGCGCGGCATGCTGCTGCGCCAGCATTTCCAGTAAATGTCCCAGCAGTCCGAAACCGGTAATATCTGTGCAGGCAGTAGCGCCATGCGCCAATGCCAATTCCGCCGCCGCGCCGTTCCCCTGTAGCATGGAAGATATCCCCGCACTCACATCACGCCCGTCTGCAGCCAACTGCATATGCCCCGCAAACAACACCCCTGTGCCTAGAGGCTTGGTCAATATCAGTTGGTCGCCCGGCGAGGCACCCGTCTTGGTCAATAGTGCCCCGTTAGGAGCCATTGGCACACCGTTTACGGTAAAGCCGAGACTGAGCTCCGGTCCCTGCATGCTGTGTCCGCCGTTCAACTGGCAGTCCACGGCGGCAAACTCGTGCAAGGCGCCGCCCAACAGCTGCTGCAGTTCCCGCTGCAATAGTGTGCTGCTGGCATAAGGCAGTATCACTGCTGCCAAAGCAGATAGGGGCCTCACACCACAGGCATAAAGATCACTGAGCGCATGATTAGCCGTGATGCGCCCCATCTGCCAAGGATCGGACACCATCTGGCGCAGGACATCCAAGCTTTGCAGCACCGGCGCTCCAGCAGGCGCAGGCACGACCACCGCATCATCATCGCCACCGCAACAATGTTGCGGATAATTCTGCCTCAACTGCGCCAGTGCACCACTCAAAGCATCTGCGCCGACCTTCGCACCACAACCGCCACAGACAGGCTGCAACAACGCAGAGTCCGAGGCAGGCAAGCGGTAAGACGGTGTAAGCGGCATATTCAACGGCAGTGTTTCGAAGCGTGTCATAAAGGCTCGGTCGATCCGATCCTTCCAGCGCCACGTCCACCTACCGGTCGCACAGAGCGGCCCCCACTCGGCAGTCGCACGCTTGTCACCCAGCGATATTAGGGAAAGAAACCGCCGCTGTGGCCGATGCAGACGCAGCGGTGTATCGAGCAGCACCGCGCGTAAGTTGTGCGTCAACACCGGCGCCTGACGCACGGCATAGACACCCGCCTTGGGTCTTGGATGATTCACCTGAGTGGCGATATCGCCGGCGCCGAATATATCGTCATGGTCCATGGCTTGCAGCGTGTCGCGTACTGCGAGAAACCCATGCTCATTGGTAGCAAGCCCGCTTGCGGCAATCCAGGGCGCAGCAGAAGCGCCTGTACACCAGAACAATTGGTCATACGCGGCATGCGTCCCGTCCGCAAAAGACAGAACAGCCGATTCAACCTCTGTCACTCGGGCGTTGAGATGCACGCGTATACCGTGGCGCTGCAGCGCCATCATCACCATCCGCCTGGCTCGAGGATTGTAGTGCTGCAAAATCACCGGGGCGCCACACCACAAATCTAACACCAACGATTTGCCTTTGAGACGGTGCGCTATCGCAAGCGCTAACTCCACGCTGCCGGCACCACCACCGACGACGGCAATGCAGTATTCCTCCGCCCCGCGCTGTTCATTGACTCTTTGCTGTGATGCGAGCCAGCGTTGCCATAAACCCGACACCGGTTTCACCGGCGTTGCGTGTTCTCTAGCACCTGGCACTGAGTCGAGCTCCGGCTGAGAACCAATATCAATGCTCACTACGTCATAGCTCAAAGGAGGGCGACCCGCTAAAGACAAGCGTCTATTCAATGGGTCAAGCGCGACCACTTCAGCCGCAACAAAGCGCACTCCCGCCCACTGGCACAAACGCGCCAAATCGATATGTGTCTGCTCGAAAGTATAGTGACCTGCAATCAAGCCGGGCAGCATGCCCGAATAGGGCGAGTGACTAGCGGGGGAAATCAGCGTAATTCTCAGTCCTTCGATGGGCGTCATTGCCAGCATGCGCAACGCCAGAACATGACTGTGGCCACCACCGACCAGCACTAGGTCACGACGCAGTTCGACGGCCGCCTTCATTCTAGGCGCCCTGCTGCGCCCAGGCGATGACCGCCTGGCGATCACCGCTAAACAATTGCTTGCCGGCGCGTTTGGACAGTTGGTATTCGTACATAGGGTCGTAATATTTTTCCAGCAAGACAGCGATCCAATGCCGATGTGCGCCGAGGTCAGCGTGTTGCCACTGTTGTTCGAAGGCCTCTGCCATCAGGGCGCTCACGTTTTGCTGCTGCTGTCCGCCAAGGCGCTTGCGTATCCTAAGAAGGTCGTCCTGCAGCCTTTCAGCGTGCAGGCGCGGACCATCTTCCCCGCACAACTCAACGTAACGCCTGCCCAGATCCAGTACATAGTCTTCAATAACAACATCAATGCGGTCATCGAGAGTCTCCTCAACCACGGCCATAGGGGCGTCCGCCATTTTCTCAAGCAATGAGCCAGGCAGAGACAGGCAGCCAATAAGTCGCCCTTCATCTTCCAAGAAAATACGCTCCGCGCCCGTCGCCAGCAATCTCATCAAGGACATAATGATGGCGTTTTCAAAATCAATCTGGCTGGGCTGTGGTGTGGCCATCTGGCCAAAGCTGGAGCCACGGTGGTTGGCTAGCCCTTCGAGGTCGACCCCTCGCGCCAGACGGGTAATCACACGGGTCTTGCCGGTGCCGGTCCTACCGCTGATCAGAACAAAGGAGGCACTGGCGACTGAACGCTCCAACTCCTGCAACAGGAATTGTCGCATGGCCTTGTAGCCGCCAGTAATCAGGGGGTAATCGATGCCTTCCTCGCGCAACCACCGCTGCACGGTTTGCGAACGCAGACCTCCGCGAAAGCAGTAGAGGTAGCCCTGCGGGTGTTGTTGTGTAAAGGCCTTCCATTGTGCCAGGCGTTGCGCTTTTAAATCACCGCTAACCAATTCATGCCCCAGCGCGATCGCCGCATCCTGACCCTGCTGCTTGTAACAAATCCCCACCTGAGCGCGCTCATCATCACTCATCAAAGGCAGGCTGAGTGCAGAGGGAAACGCCCCGCGTGTAAACTCAGCCGGTGCACGCATATCCATCATCGGTGTTGGGCTGAGGAAAAGCGCTCGATAATCTGTCGTGTCAGGGCGCTCAGACATAGACGTCGTTACTCGACCTCACCGCCAAACAGCGCCAATACTCGCTCCTGAAGGCTTGTCACCGCATCTGCCATCAGGGCAAAGTCAGCATCCAGCCGAGCGGCCTGATCGGCTTCCGGGATATCTTCGTTTTCCTTCATCAGCTCGTCCGCAAATTTGAGGCGACGCAGGCATAGGTCCTCTGCCAGCACCAGGGAGAGTCTCTCATCCCAGGTCAGTGACAGACGGGCGACCTGTTTACCCGCATGCAGATGAGTTTCCACCTCTTCACTCAACAAATCAACGCCGCGACAACGCACCACTCCGCCCTCTTCACCCAGTTCACGCAACTCGCACTCCAGCCCCAGCTCAAAATCATCGGGCAGATTACGGTGTAACAGCCAAGCCGTCATCACCGCGGACGGCGCGTTGTTCACCTGCGGCAACAGCACAGGGAAGCTGCCGATACATTCACGCAGCAGATTGAGTAACTCCTCTGCCCGCGTGGCACTGGCCGCATCCACAAAAATCCAATTCGCCTTAACATCGATATAAGCGTACACATAGGTCGAGCGAGTAAATGCCCGAGGCAGACAATCCTGCACAATCTCATCCTTCAGATTCAGCCGTTCCTTACGATAAACCTTGCGCCCCTGCTCGGACTCAATAACGGCAACTTTCTCATCCACCTGTTCGCGCACGACAGTAGAGGGCAGTAACTTCTCCTCTCTCTTTAGCTTGAGCAGCAGACGGCCAGCAGCAGCGTGCACTAGCTCTTCGGACTCCTCGCCCAGCGGTGGCACCCAGCCCGAGGACACAGCCTGGACTTTTCCGCAGGGCACAAAGCCGTGTCCGGAGAGTTTTTGCCCCAGCTGTTCAGGGGACAGGTCAAAGGGCTTGGTCAGACGATATGCTCGGATATTCTTGAACCACATGGGGGATTACTGCCTCTCGCAAAAGCCGGAGATTGTACCCCAGCCGCCCTCCATTACCAGCGCGCATCCATCAGAAGGGGTCGCTAGCGACAATCTATGCGATGTCGGGGCAAAAAGCCGCGCCGCGTACAATTTATTAACCTCAGTAGCGACATGCGCCGTTGTAAGCTCGCGATGAAAACGCTTTAATCTCTTATCATGAAAAAAATGACTAGGGCGCCTTTTACCGCGCCCACCACTGAGGTGTGCAGAAATGTCCGACAAGTCAAAAATAAGCCCCTCCAAACCGCGCAAAATCCGTGACGTAGCGCAATGGGACCTGGAAACGGATGTGGCCGTCGTCGGATTTGGCGGCGCGGGTGGCTGCGCTGCCATCGAAGCGGCAGATGCCGGCTCCAGCGTCATCCTCTTCGAAGTTGCTAGTGACAACGGTGGCTCCACCGCGATGTCCAGCGCAGAAATCTACATGGGCGGCAATGGCGGCACCCGCGTACAGCAAGCCTGCGGGTTCGAAGACAGCACCGAGGACATGATCACCTACATGATGATGTCAGCAGGACCGCAGGCAGATGAGGCGAAAATTCGCAACTACTGTGAAAACAGTACCGATCACTTTCAGTGGCTGGTGGATATCGGCATTCCCTTTAAAGATAGCTTTCATAAAGAGCGGGCTATCATGTGCCTGACGGATGACGGCCTGCTGTATACAGGCAGTGAAAAAGCCTACCCCTTCGCGCAACAGGCCAAGCCTTGTCCGCGCGGTCACAACCTGCATGTTGAGGGTGACAACGGTGGCCCGTTGTTTATGAAAATCGTCGCAGAAAATGTCGACCGGCGTGAAGCCATTACGGTTGCGTACGAAACGCGCGTCCTAACGTTGATCGTGGATGAAGAGGATTCGGTTGTCGGCATAGTGATACGCCAGAACCAGAAGGAACTGAATGTGCGCACTCACCAGGGCGTCATTTTGTGCGCCGGGGGGTTCGTTATGAACGAGGAAATGATTCGCAAGTACGCCCCCATGCTGACCGCCGGTAACACGCCCATCGGCAACCCAGGGGACACCGGCACCGGCATACTGATGGGTATGTCCGTAGGCGGCGCCGCGATCAATATGCACGAGGGTTTCATAACATTGCCTTATTACCCTCCGGCCAGCATGACTAAGGGTATCGTGATTAACGATCAGGGGCAGCGCTTCATCAATGAAGATGTGTATCACGGCCGCCTCGGCGCTTTCGTCGTGCGCCAACAATCAGAACGTGTCTACTTCATCCTCTCGGTAGAGCAATACGGCGACTATGAGCGGGTCAGCTACATGGGCTCTGGGGTCGCGGGCACCGGAGAAACCGTACAAGAACTGGAAGAGGAACTGGAGCTGCGCGAGGGCACACTGCAACAGACCATTAAGGTCTACAACGAAGACTGTGTCAGTGGTAAAGACACCCAATGCCACAAAGCGGCTGAGTGGCTGGAGCCGCTGGTGCCGCCGCTGGTCGCACTGGACATCACCCCGGGACGGGGATCCTTCTTACCCTTTTTCACTTTAGGCGGACTGGACACTCTGCCTACCGGTGAAGTGGTTGATCCGCAGCGGGATGTGATCCCAGGCTTGTATGCCGCAGGTCGCACCGCTTGCGGTGTCGTGCGCAGAGCGGAGGGGTATAGCAGTGGCATGTCAGTGGGGGATGCCTCATTCTCTGGCCGCCTGGCAGGCAAGCAAGCTGCTGCGAGGGCACGCTCATGAAATTTCTGCACACCATGGTGCGGGCACGGAATCTTGATGACACGCTGAATTTTTTCTGTGCCCAACTAGGGCTGGTTGAAGTCAATCGCTATGCCAACGAAGCGGGCCGATTTACGTTAGTGTTTCTGGCCGCGCCGGATGATATCGAAAGTGCTCATCAGGGCCAGAGCCCTCTGGTGGAGATCACCTGGAACTGGGACACACAAGACTATGAAGGTGGCCGTAATTTTGGCCACTTAGCCTACCGCGTGGAGAATATCTACGCGCTGTGCCAGCGCCTAATCGATAAAGGTGTGGTGATCAATCGTCCGCCGCGGGACGGGCATATGGCCTTTGTGCGCTCTCCTGATGGCATTTCCATTGAGTTGCTGCAGGCCGGAACGCCCCTGCCTCCGCAGGAACCCTGGGCATCCATGGAAAATATCGGCGACTGGTAATTGACTTGCGGGCAGGCTTTCTCTTTCGCGTGTCGTGTACAAAAACGTACTCTTGACGGGGAAGACCCAATGCACAGTATCCGCTAAGCGTACAGAAAATTGAGCACCCAACTGCCCACACGTTGACCCTGGGCAATACCGCTCAGTGAGGACACTCCCGCCGCATAAGCCGCCTCACCAATTCGCTCTCTCCTGATAGACAGGAGTTCACGTGAGTATTGGGGCACAAATTCTGGGTGGCCCTGGAAGGTCAGAATATGATCGCCGATCTGACATACCGCGTTCTCGCAGAATTCGCTTCCAGCCAATACGCGCGCACTGTCAGGCACAGCCACGACCTGATCCTGGTGACTGACCAGAATATTCAGGTCCACGTCACCCTGATCATGCCAAGAGGGCACAGTAGTGAATCGATGCGTATGCAATCCCACGCCCCAGCCCTTGGCTGACCTCTCGGTTTTCCCACCCAGCGCCTGCGCGACGAGCTGATGGCCGAAACAAAACCCCAGCAGTTTTTTGTGCCGCCTATTTAACGCCCGGACAAACTCCATGAGCTCGATAATCCAAGGCTTGTCTTCGTAGACGCTGGATTTGCTACCGGTAATCAGATACGCATCGACCTCATCAATGTCGACCGGGTACTGCCCGAGCTCCACATCGTAGACGGCATACTCAAGGTTGGGGTCCAAATGTCGGAGCAGCGCGATAAACATGTCCGGATACTCGCCGTACTCGGGCTTCAACTCCGGACGAACCGCATCGGTTCTTAGAATACCCAGCTTCACAATCTGTCCTCACTAGCATCCATTTTCCTGCCCCCGAGTGCCACAAAAGTGTTCTATAATAGGTAGCGCCTTCGAAGCTGTCCATACCATGGGAGGGCTGGTAATGTGTGCCCTTCCCTACAGATATAGATACGGATGCTGCTACGTGCTGCTGACAAAAATTTTCTTCACCGCGATCGTGTTATGGGCTGCTAACGCTAGCGCCTACGTCGGTTCCGATGCCTGCCAGGGCTGCCACACAGAAGAGCATGCGCAATGGCGCGGTTCCCATCATGATCTCGCGATGCAGCTACCGTCCTCCGCAACCGTGCTGGGAGACTTTGACAACACCACCTTTACGTATAACAGTATCACGACCCGATTCTTTCGCGAGGGTGAAAAATTCATGGTGAATACTGACGGTGAAGACGGAAAATCACAAGACTTTGAAGTGTCGTACGTATTCGGTGTTAGTCCTTTGCAGCAGTATCTACTGCCCTTATCCCGGGGTCGATTACAGGCGCTGAGTATCGCCTGGGATGCGCGCGCAAAAGCGCAGGGCGGCCAGCGCTGGTATCATCTTTATCCTGACGAAAAGGTCGATTATAAGGATCCACTGCACTGGACCGGCACCTACCAAAACTGGAATACGAGCTGCGCGGAATGTCACAGCACGGACCTCAAGAAAAATTACAATGCCCCCGACCGTTCCTTTGATACACAATTCGCGGAATTAAATGTCGGCTGCGAAGCTTGCCATGGGCCAGGCGAAAAGCATCAGGCGCTGGCCGCAGCCAACACACTGCAAGACGCCGAAAACGGCGGATTCCCTACGGCGTTGGCGCAACGCGGGCAATGGATGTTTCCAACAGATGCCAACATTGCTCAACGGACGTCCCCCTTAAAATCCAATGCTCAGATAGACAGCTGTGCTCGCTGTCATTCCCGACGCGCTACGTTAGGCGATTACCACTACGGTGCAGAGCTGCTCGACACCCATGATCCGGTGTTGCCGCAGTGGCCTCTGTATTATCCGGATGGTCAGATCCGCGATGAAGACTATGTGCACGGCTCCTGGGTGCAAAGCAAAATGCATCAGGCCGGCGCGGTCTGCAGTAATTGTCATAATCCGCACAGCCTGAAACTACGCGCTCCGAACAATGGCGTATGCGCTCAGTGCCATGCACCGGCACATTACGATTCCGCGAAACACCACCGCCACCCGACCGACTCAACCGGCGCCCTGTGCGCTAACTGCCATATGCCGGAGACAACCTACATGGGGGTTGATGACCGCCGAGATCACAGCATGCGTATTCCGCGTCCTGACCTCAGCGTCGTCATGGGCACACCCAATGCCTGCAACCAGTGCCATACGGATAAAGACGCGCCTTGGGCCTTAGCGGCTTTACGCGAATGGGGCGTACAGTTTCGCGATACCGGCAGTCATCCCGCCCGCGCTTTTCAGCATATCGCCATGGGCGACACCCGCGCGGTGCCGCAGCTGGTTAACATTGCGAGTGATCCAAGTACCGCACCGATCTGGCGCGCCACGGCCATGGAGGCACTGGGACAGGTCGGCGGGCGCGATGCCTTGCAAACAGCGACGCAGCTGTTGTATGACGACAACGCGCTGCTGCGCGCCAGTACCGTCCGTGCACTCGACTTCCTGCCGCTGAACCAACGCTACCCGTTGATGCAGCCACTAATCGCCGATGACGTTACGGCCGTGCGTATGGCCGTTGCCTCTTCTCTTGCAGGGGTGCCGCTGGATCAGGTGTCGCCCGAACAGGCTGCACAACTACGCGTATTATTCGACGAATACCTCAGCAACCTGCAACAGAATGCCGATATGCCCGGCGCGCAATTACAGCTAGGTGTTTTTTATATTACGCAGGGAGACGAGAAAGCTGCGGAAGCAGCTTACCGGGAGGCCTTGTACCTCAACTCACAATTAATACCCGCTTACCTCAACCTCGCGGACCTGCTGCGCGGGCAATCTAGAGACCCCGCCGCGCGAACGGTATTGCTCCAGGCTTTGGCGATCTTTCCAGAAAATGGTCCGACTCTGCATGCCCTGGGATTATTGGAAACACGCAGCGGACAGCCCGAGATCGCACTGACTTATCTACGACAGGCCGCCGAACTGGAAACCGAGGGCACCCGCCATCGGTTTGTCTACGCCATTGCGCTGCATGACCTAGGGCACCCTGCCAAGGCGATCGCACAGTTACAGGCGCTGTTACGCAGTGTGCCGCAAAGCGCTGAAGTACTGCTTGCGTTAATCGACTACAACACGGAGTTAGGTCAGCGCAAAAAGGCGCTCGGCTACGCCAAAATATTGACGCAAATCGCACCGGGAAATCGCTCTTACCAGAAGCTTTACCAAGACCTTTCCAAGGGCAATCCTTAAAGGCTCTGCAAGCACTCAAGTGGCAAGTAGGGCCTCCTTCGCTCTGGCAGGCTAGGTGACGCTCTATGCTGTTCCACTCGCCTGTCGCTGCTCATGTTGAACAGCCAAGCAGGCAACGTTATATTACGGTGTCGCCGTGAACTGCAAATCAAACGTCACCGGAATAGCGCTGCTGATTGACTGCAGGCCCGCGATAGTCGTTAACGCCGCCACACCCTTTTCTAACCCAAAATCAGCCGCGTTAATAATGACGGGGCGCGGTGTGAAAACACGTAAACTGCCATCACCTTCTCCGACTGCCATCACGGCAATGGTCATTTTTTTTTCCTGACCGTGCAGTGCCAGTGTGACGGGCACGCTCGTGGTTATAACACCACGCTCGACTGCTGCGGCCAGCATCGTCGGATCAACGCGTGCTGTTATCTGGGCGGCCGGGAATGTGACCGTCTCAAATAACAGTCCGCGCATACGTTCATTGCGCACCTCCACCAGCGTCTCCACACTATTGAGGTTGATCACTATCTGAACCTTACCCGTCGCGCCAATAGATCCAGCTAACGAGGTGAAACTGTGCACCTCGCCCACGCTATCATTTTTAATCGAGATAAAATTGATCGCCGATTGCGTGCTGTCCAGTTCCCAATCCGCCCAGGCTGAGCCGAAAGGAATCAATAACACAATGATCAGTAACCACTGCTGAAATTTTTGTACGCTGCTCATAGTAATGCTCTCGCTCCGACCGGCCTTCGCTGAACCTAAAATATCTATCTACTTTTTATTGGCTTTTTTTTCCTTCTTTTCATTGCGCTTTTCTTTCATTGTTTTTTCAGGCTTCTTTTTAACGGCTTTTTTTGAATCTTGGCCCTTAGCCATACATTTCTCCTTCCGCGTTTGCTAATAAATTGCTAATAGAATGCTCGACGTATACTCAATGGCTTACATTGCAGACCTATGATTGCAGCGATGTCCTAGGCACTGCACAAATCGTCTTGTTGTATGTTCTAAACGTAAGCGGCTCTTTCTGACCTGCACTCGTATTCTCCCATCTCAAAGTCTCGACAAATTAATGGGCGCCTCTCATAGATACTGCACATCATACTGTTCCTATCTAGAGCGGAACACCACCCATCTTCCAAACGAGACATGGTTCTACCTCCCCACTCATCCTCCACAATAAACCGGCCAGGAACCCCTGTATCGGTGACAAGCATGACCTCCAAACGGCAACAACAGGCTCTGCAATTTGAACAGCTGACGTTTTCCTCAGGCAACGTTGTCACTTCAATGTTCACAATGCAGCCTCGGCAATACCCCCCTTCTCCTCCAACCAGGCTTTGCGATCAGGTGCACGTTTTTTGGCCAACAACATATCCATCATCTCATTGGTACCATCGCCGGCATCCAGTACCAGACGCACAAGACGTCGGGTGTCCGGATCCATGGTGGTTTCACGCAATTGCAACGGATTCATTTCTCCAAGACCCTTGAAGCGCTGTACATTGACTTTGCCCTTTTTCTTTTCCGCCTCAATGCGATCAAGGATGCCCTGCTTCTCAGCCTCATCAAGGGCATAGAACACTTCCTTCCCAACATCGACGCGAAACAACGGCGGCATCGCCACATAGATATGACCGGCCGCTACCAGCGGTCGAAAATGGCGCACAAACAATGCACAAATTAGCGTGGCAATGTGCAGACCGTCAGAATCGGCATCTGCCAAAATACAGACCTTGTGATAGCGCAGGCCGGAGAGATCATCACTGGCTGGATCGACGCCAAGGGCAATTGAAATATTGTGCACTTCCTGCGAGGCGAGTATCTCCTGCGAGTCGACCTCCCACGTATTTAATATCTTTCCACGCAGAGGCAGGATAGCCTGAAACTCCCGGCTGCGCGCCTGCTTGGCAGAACCGCCGGCGGAGTCCCCCTCCACCAGAAAGAGCTCACCACGTGACGGATCTCCCCCTGAACAATCGGCCAATTTACCCGGCAGTGCAGGGCCGGCAGTCACTTTTTTACGCGTCACTTGTTTGGCCAGACGCAATCGGCCCTGAGCGTTGGCGATGCACAACTCCGCCAGTTTCTCTGCTTCTTCTGTGTGCTGATTGAGCCACAAGCTGAAAGCGTCTTTGACGATACCGGACACAAACGCCGCAGCCTCCCGCGACGAGAGGCGCTCTTTGGTCTGGCCGGAGAACTGCGGGTCACCTATCTTGGAAGAGAGCACATAGCAGCATCGCTCCCAAATGTCGTCTGGCGCCAGCTTAACGCCACGAGGCAGCAGGCTGCGCAGTTCACAAAATTCGCGCATCGCGTCCAACAGCCCGGTCCGCATACCGTTGACATGGGTGCCGCCCTGAATTGTGGGAATCAGGTTGACGTAAGACTCGGCCGTGATGTCACCGCCTTCTGGCAACCACTGCACGGCCCAGTCCACGCCTTCATTACTGCCACTGAAGCTGCCCACGAAGGGCTCTTCGGGAATAACCGGAAAGTCGATGGTGGCATCCGCCAAATAGTCCTTGAGCCCGTCTTCGAAATACCACTCTTCCGTCTCGTCTTTCTTCTCATCCTTGAACTTGACTCGCAGGCCCGGGCACAGCACCGCCTTAGCCCGTAATACGTGCCGCAACCTGGATACCGAAAAGTTAACCGAATCGAAATATTGGGGATCGGGCGTAAAGGTCAGCGCAGTGCCGGTATTGCGCTTGCCACAACTGCCGACAACCACCAGCTCCGTTTTCTTTTCTCCGCCCGCGAATGTCATGCTGTAAATATTACCGTCGCGGCGGATCACCACTTCCAGAGCGCTGGACAGCGCATTGACCACCGACACACCCACACCGTGCAGCCCGCCACTGAACTGATAGTTTTTATCCGAAAACTTACCGCCAGCATGCAGCGTGCTGAGGATGACTTCTACTCCAGGCTTTTTTTCTCCGGGATGCAGGTCGACAGGCATACCGCGACCATCGTCAGTCACCGTGACTGAACCATCCTTGTTCAGACAGACATCAATCTCGCTGGCGTGCCCACCTAGGGCCTCATCAACGCTGTTATCAATGACTTCCTGTGCAAGATGATTCGGGCGAGTCGTGTCCGTATACATGCCGGGGCGTTTGCGCACCGGCTCTAGCCCAGTAAGGACTTCTATGTCTTCGGCGGTATATTGGCTCATTGCGATAACTTATCGTGCGTTGCTGTGAAATTCACTCAGGTGGTCATTGTACAGTGAGGCTCGCGCAGTGCGAGCTATAAGTAACCGCCTGAATCCAGATCGACCGTAAATTGGGTGTCCCACACCCTGGACACGCCAGTGTCAAAGCGACCATCACTGTGTAATTCCAGCCAGCGGTAACCCGGCGGCTGATCATCGACTTTAAAACGTTCACTGCCCGGTGCGAATTGGACACAGGTAGACGGTGATGCCAGCAGTCGCACACCATTGCGAATACGGTCTATTTCCTGATGGACATGGCCCCACAGCACGGCTTTGATGCCGGTGTAGCGGTCGAGCACGTTAAAAAACGCATCGGCATCGGCGACCCTCTGCTGATCCAGCCATTCACTGCCAATGGCCACCGGCTGATGATGCAGACAGACCAAAGTATGTCGCCCCTCCTTCTGCGCGGCCGCCAAAGACCGCTCCAACAACATCAGCTCCGCTTCGCCCAATTCCCCTCCGACATGCCCGACAACTTGGGAGTCCAGCAGCAAAACCTGCCAGCGGGGCAGCCTGATTTCTCTGCACAGGCGCGCGGGGGTCGCAGCGACAGCTTCCATCGCCGCTCGATCATCATGATTGCCAGGCAGCCAATAATTGACGGGGGTCAGCTGGTCGAAATAGTCCTGCAGTCGCTCGTAGGCAGAACCTGCGCCATCATCAGACAGGTCTCCGGTACCCAGCAGCAGATCGATGACAGGTCGCTCTTTTTGAACCAGATTGATGACGGCCTGCAACGAGTGGTCAGTATCCATGCCCAGCAAAGTGCCTCCGCGCAAACGACAGAGGTGCGTATCGGTCAACTGCACAAGCTGAACGGTCTCATCTTGGGTGTCGACGGTTTCGATCGGGTGTCGGGTCTGGGGCATTCTGGGGCGGCCGCGTTAGGTATCGGTCACGGTCGCGGCGACAACATCAAGCGCGGCACGCCCGTTTTGCAGACAGTGTTCCAACCAGTCTGCCAAAAATCGATTCTGCTGAGACTTTTCATCCTGCGCAAACATTTGATCATTCGGGTACTGGTATCTGGCCGATACCTGACGATAAGACTGAAAGGCTCCGACCTCCAACATACGCGCGTCATGATAAGCCCTCACTTCGACATTTAATAAGCCCAGCCAGCGGGATTCTGCCGATTGCTGGTGGATATGAAAAATCGTGGTGTAACGACAACGCTCTACAACGCTCAGTCGGACTTTGGCGGCGCCCACCAAAAGCTCGCGGGAATTACAGTTCTCATAATCAGGAAAGAGGCGTTTCAGGCGGAGATAATTGGCATCACAGATCGCATGCAACTCCGTCAAATCCAGTTTAAATAATCGTCTAGTCGAATTTTGCAAAACTTTGCCCAGGCGTTCGGCCCTTGTAAGTGGATAAAAACTGCCGCGTTATGGAGAGCTTTTGACCATAAACGGCCGCAGCGCTGTTCCTAAGATGGCACAAACGACCCCGAACTGCACCCTTTGCATGACAGTTTCAATGTATGCAGAGTTCGCGAGAGGCTGGTACAATCACGTGCTCAAAAATGGCGAATTCTCTTTCAGGAATTGTTGCATGAAAAATCTGGTTATTGCGCTTTCATCTCTGGCATTCTTTCTCTCATCTGCCAGTTTACAAGCGGACTCATTGAGTGATATCTACCAGTTGGCGCTACAAAATGACGCTCAGCTGAAGTCAGAAGAAGCGGTCTATCTAGCGAGACGAGAAACCGAAAATCTTAGCCGCTCTGCACTGCTTCCGCAAGTGGGCGCCTCCTATTCCTATCAGAACTCAGACGGAGATACGGATGGCCTTGGCCCAATTTTTAGCGAAGACGGCATCATTATTGACGATACGTTCACCAACCGCGATATCAATACCGAGGGCTACGTTATTTCCCTCAATCAAACGTTATTCGATTTGTCAGCATGGTTCAGTTTTCAATCGGGCAAGCAAGTCACCAAAGAGGCGGAGGCCACTTTTGCCGCGAACCAGCAGAATCTGATCGTTAGAGTCGTAGAAGCCTACCTTTTGGTGCTACGCGCACAGGACAATCTAGCGGCCTCACAGGCGCAGGAGCGCGCATTCGAGCGCCAGTTAGAGCAGACCCAGCAGCGCTTCGAGGTCGGCCTCATTGCCATCACCGACGTGTATGAAGCGCAGGCCGCTAGAGACCTTGCTCAGGTGGAGCGCATTGTGGACGAAAATGATGTGTCCGTTGCACTGGAGCGTCTCTCGGTACTGACCGGCCAGCGGCAGAGTAACCTCAACGTGCTGGTGGAAGACTTCAAAATTCGTCCGCCAGACCCTATTGATCGTGCTGCCTGGGTCGATTTTGCGCTGCAAAATAACTTTGAGCTTCTGGCCTCTACCTACAGAGAAGAGGCGGCGCGCCAGACGGCCAAGGCGAATAAAATGGAACACGCCCCCAAGGTCAACGGCGGCTATGAGTATTCTGACTTTGAGGTCGACGGGGACATCTATGTCGAGCCCGATACCGGCATCAATAGTCCCCCCGATAGCAGCCTCAAAGAGCACATGTGGAGGGTAACCCTCAGCGTGCCGCTCTATAGCGGTGGTGCGATCAGCGCCAACCGACGACGCGCGGCCCAGGAGTTCAGCGCCGCACGGGAGCAGCGCATCAACCTCTCACGCAACACAGTCACCAACACGCGATCCCTGCATATGACGGTACTCAGTGATGTATCGCGCATCGCGGCGCGCAAACAAAGCATTATTTCTTCAAAGAGTTCTGTAGATGCTACGCAGGCCGGTTACGAAGTGGGAACGCGCAACGTGGTCGATGTACTCAATGCCCAAAATACGTTGTTCCGGGCGGAACGTGATTACGCCAACAGCCGTTACGACTACATTCTTAATCTGATGCGCCTGAACGAGAATGCCGGACTGCTCAGCCCGGCAGACATTCTCAAACTGGACGCCTTTCTCGTGCCTCCCACCTCACCATCGGCCAAATCCGTTATCGGATCACCATAGAAAAGGACGTTGCGCCGTATGATCCCCGACCTGCCCGCTGACATTGACCAGATCAAGGGATTCCTTGCCGCGGATGAGGCACAGGCACTGTTCGAGCAGGCCCTTCGGGCCAGCACCATGGGGCCGGTACTGGAAATCGGCAGCTACTGTGGCAAGTCCACCATTTACTTAGGGCTGGCTTGTCGCACTAACAACAGCACGGTATTTGCGCTAGACCACCACCGCGGTTCGGAAGAACACCAACAAGGCGAATTTTTTCACGACCCCGACCTCTATGACGCCGGCGAGGGTGTCATGGATACCTTTCGAGAGTTTCGGCGCAATATGCGTCGGGCAGGACTGGACGAAGTGGTGGTGCCGGTTGTGGCCGGCTCAGAGGCGGCGGCTAGACACTGGCAGACGCCATTGGCAATGGTCTTTATCGATGGTGGACACAGTCTAGAGGCGGCGCTCACAGACTACCGCTGCTGGATGCCACATTTGATGCGCGGTGGCGTGCTGGCGATACACGATCTGTTCGACGACCCACACAAGGGTGGCCAAGCGCCCTATGCGGTCTATCGCATGGCACTGGCGTCTGGTCTGTTTGAAAACTTAGGGCAAGTGAATAGCCTGGGCTTGTTACTGCGCTTGTAGCCGGCGATGGGGCTCGACTTTAGTCAACTAAACTCCGACGCTCAGGAACATCGTCAGCAGGCTGATCCAACAAGCGCACACTGCAAAACAGCCCAGCGGCTTGCGTGTGCTTGGTAAGCGCATCGGCGGCTAACAAAATGGCCCCAGCGGTCCAGGTGGGCCTTTCATCCGGCCACAGCAAATCTTCGACCAGTTGATAACCCGTCCAATATGAGCCATCACTAGCACGCCACTGCTGCAGCCAGCTGTAAACCTCGACTGCGCGCGCATGATCCCCTGCGGCCAATAAAGCCATAACCAGCTCACAAGTTTCAGCAATCGTCACCCACGGCTGCTGCTTCTCACAGCGGCACCCAAGCTTGTCCTCTACAAACTCATCCCAACGCGACACAAGACGAGCGCGAGCGTCAGCTCCGGTATAGACGCCAGTTAACACGGGGTAAAACCAGTCCATGGAATAGCGTGACTTGGTTTCCCACGTTCGATCAAAACGCTCTGGCTTGTGGCGCAAGGCTTTACCCAAACGATCGCGCGCGCTCAACCAATGACTGCGACTTTCACCCAGCGTCACGGCAATGTTGTGTGCGCACTCCAGGCTTTTGAAAATCGAACTACAACCCGTCACCAACGCATCACCCTTTGGCTTTCCGGTGCCATCCACAGCCCAATCAATTTCGCCATGCTCGGACTGCAGAGACAACACGAAGCCTATCGATTTATCGACCATCGGCCACATTGCTTGCAGAAAGTCGTCATCAGCACTGATTAAGTAATGGTGCCAGACACCGGTGGCGATGTAGGCAACAAAATTCGACTCGCGCCGGCTGGCGTTGTCGATTTCCTGCCCGCGATAGGACGCCCACCAACTGCCGTCTTCTAGCTGCATTTCGGCCAGCCACTGATACGCTTTGTGAGCCGCGTCCAGCTCTCCGCCGATAGACAGGCCCATTGCCGACTCCACATGATCCCAAGGATCAGTGTAACCGCCGTCAAACCAAGGAATCTCGCCACTGTGGCGCTGGCAGCCGAGAATAAAGTCTACGGTCGGACGCAGAAACTCCTCGGGGAATAAGCCCGGGCTAAGATATAAACCACTCATGATTTGGCATCCTTGCGAAAATACATCACGACACTTTTACCCATAAACGGGTTCATGCACTTCTCCAATATCCGAGTCAGCGCTGGATTCTCCATTAAGTCCCATACCAAAAAGCGATGATATTGAGTGACCAGCCAGTTTGTGTCCTGATTTTTCCAAAACAGGCACTTTAGCCACCAAAAGGGCACGTGCAGCGCATGTGCCCAATGATGGTGATAATGTTTAAACCCTAAAAGTTCAATTTCCTCTCGCAGCTCATTACTGCGGAAAATACGCAGATGACCACCGGGCACATTGTAGTAGCCCTCACTCAACGTCCAGCAAATCTGCTCCGGCCACCGGCGCGGAACGCTAGCGCAAAAGAGGCCGCCAGACTTAAGCACTCGCTCTATCTCGACTAATGCGCAGTGATAATCTGGGATGTGCTCTAGCACCTCGCTACAAATGATCTTGTCAAAGGTATTATCGGCGAAGGGCAATTCCAGTGCGCTAGCAGAAGACAGACCAAAGGACTTAGCGTCGTTTTCAGGCTCAGCAAAGCCTACAAATCGTTCGCGGGTTATTTTCAGGTCATCCAGAGACAGATCCACGCCGACAGACTGCACATCGGCCTCGACATAAGCCGATATCACATGGCGACCCTCGCCACAGCCAAGGTCCAGAACGATGTCGCCCGGCTTGAGGGGCAGGTGGGCAAAGTCAACCGTCTTCACGGGCCAATACCTCATTGTAATACTCTGTCATCTGCTTGGCGCAGACCTGCCAGCAAAAATTCTCTTCAATGCGCTGTTTCCCTCGGGCGCCCAGCTCGGCACGCGCGGTTGGGTCCTGCAGCAACGCATCAATCGCTTCTACCAAAGCATCAACATTTTTTACCGGCACGATCACTCCGGCATCACCCACCACTTCAGGTAACGCACCGCCATCAGTGGACACCACAGGGACACCGCACGCCATGGCTTCGCCTGCGGGCAGGCCAAAGCCCTCATACACTGAAGGCACTATTGCGATCGCGGCCTCGGCGTAATACTGCACCATCTGCTCAGTGCTGATGCCTTTAACAAACTGCACCTTGTCTGCAAGACCCAGGCGATGTACCAATCTTTCCGTCTGGCCGCCTGGATTAGGCTTGCTGACCAACAGCAACTCCAGATCTGGATATCGCTCAAGCAAAACGGCATAGGCATGCAATAGATAACGCAGGCCCTTAAGCGGAGCATCTGCAGAGCAGGTAGCCATCAGACGCAACGGATTACGCACCACACCCGGCAAAGGTTTAAATGTGTCTATATCAATGCCATTGTGCGCCACGCTAATACCTGCCGGTTGCAAACCGAAGTCTCGAGCAATGTCCTGGCGCGAGCAATCCGACACCGTCACAATATTATGCAACTGCTTAATCACTTTTTTCTGCATCTTCAGGAAAGAGTGCCACCGCCGGATAAACATCCGTTCTTTCCAGCCGCGAGCGGCGCCCAGCGCGATACGTAAATCGCTGGTAATGGGGTGGTGTACCGTCGTCACCAAAGGCATACCCATATTCTGAATTTCCAACATGCCGTAGCTCAGGCTCTGGTTGTCGTGTATCAGGTCGTAATGGTGGCCGTGCTGACGCAAATATTTTGCAGCTCGACGCCCAAACGTTTGCGGCTCGGCAAAGCCGCCGGTCAATTGACTGACCCACTCGATGATATTACTCATGGACGTCAGATGATGCGGGCGCAGAGAAGTGAGCCCATTTTCAAACAAATCCAGGCTGGGTAGCTCTATGAGGCGAACGCGCGGATCCAGATGGGGGTAGGGCGGGCCAGAAATAACATCGACGGTATGACCCGCCTCGACCAGCGCCTTACTGAGATAACGCATATAAACGCCCTGCCCGCCAGCATGGGGCTGACTCCGGTAGCCGAGCAGCGCAATGCGCAATGGCCCGCCCAGCGCCGCCGCTTTAACGGGGGCTGTTGCTCCATCTGCCGAGGTTACATCTGCGGGCTTTGTACCTTGATGCCAGATAGTGGCGTCCTTATCATCAGGTGTTAAAACGAATGCGGCTACGCCAGCGTATCTCGCTGACTTAAGAGCATCAGTGCGTTTTTATCACACCAATTTTCTGGGAGCCCCACAAAAAGGGGCTAGATTTTAATCATCTACTGGTTAAAAATCCAGCCCTGATCACCGAAGGGCCCCTTATGGCCCCTCCTATTGGCCAGTGACGGGCTTATACCGCTATAATCGACGGCCTAAACACGAGGAAAACGGTCAATGACAACTTCGGCTTATAAGGGGCTCATTCTCGCGGGGGGCTCAGGGACCCGCCTGCATCCGCTGACTAGCACCGTCAGCAAGCAACTGATGCCAATCTACGACAAACCTATGATTTACTACCCTTTGGCCACCCTCATGCTGGCCGGTATCCGCGATATCCTGATCATAACCACGCCACGCGACCAGCTGGCCTTCAGTGAGCTACTTGGAGACGGCTCCAGTTGGGGAATCAATATCAGCTACGCGGTGCAACCCAGCCCGGATGGACTGGCCCAGGCATTCATTCTGGGAGAAGCCTTTATTGGCAAGTCGCCCGCCAGCTTGGTGCTCGGTGACAACATCTTCTACGGCGGGGGCTTCTCTCAAACGTTAACCCATGCTGCCAGTCGTGAGTCTGGGGCCTCCGTGTTTGCTTATTATGTGCAAGACCCGGAGCGCTACGGTGTCGTCAGCTTCGACGCCAATGGCGTGGCCCAAAATATCGAAGAAAAGCCGACTAACCCCAAGTCACATTACGCTGTAACCGGTTTGTACTTCTACGATAACGATGTGGTCGATATCGCCAAAGACGTGCGTCCCTCGCATCGAGGTGAACTGGAAATTACCGATATCAATAGAGCTTATCTCGAACGCGGCGACCTGCACGTAGAGGTAATGAGCCGCGGCACCGCCTGGCTGGATACAGGCACTCACAACTCCTTACTTGATGCCGCCAACTTCATCCGTGTTGTCGAAGAGCGCCAGGGGCTGAAGATTTCCTGCCCCGAGGAAGTGGCCTATCGCAAGGGCTATATCAGCGCGGAGCAGTTGCTGGCACTGGCCAAACCACTGGAAAAAAGTGGCTATGGGCTCTATCTAAAAGGTCTCCTCAACGATAATGGCGTTGTCTTCGCATGAAGTTTGTTGAAACACCCCTGCAGGACGTCTACCTGATAGAACCGACGGTCTTTGGCGACCAACGCGGATTTTTCATGGAAACCTGGAATATTGAAACGTTTCGCGAGGCCGGGTTCGACCTCAATTTTGTGCAGGACAACCACAGTCGGTCAGCTCATGGCATATTGAGAGGACTGCACTTTCAGACTGAACACACCCAAGGCAAACTGGTGCGGGTGACGTCCGGTGAGGTGTTCGATGTCGCAGTGGACCTCAGAAGTCATTCCCCCACTCTTGGGCAGTGGTTCGGGGTTAGCCTCAGCGCAGAAAACCAGCGGATGCTCTGGGTTCCACCAGGGTTTGCCCATGGCTTCTATGTCACCTCCGATTACGCTGATTTTGTGTACAAATGCACCGATATTTACCATCCTGCCAGCGAGCAGACTCTGGCCTGGGATGACCCCACCGTGGGAATCCAGTGGCCGGTGCCCGCCAAAGAGACCCCGCAATTATCTGCTAAGGATCGCGAAGGACTTAACTGGAGTGAAGCGCCTCGCTTTAGTTGAATACTGGGCCTAAACTATAGTAAGTACTTGCTGTTGCGCTAAGGCTTCAGGCAATAAGAAGAGGCTTCCACCACGACTCATTGGACAGATACCAGTCCAGTGTGCGCTGTAATCCAGTTTCAAAACTTTCATGGGGTGTATACCCCAGCTCTCGGGTAATTCTGCCGGCATCAATGGCATAGCGCCAATCGTGCCCAGCCCGATCCTCTACGAAGAGGATAAGCTCGCGCGCGCTACTGCCATTGGCACCCGGTGCATCGGGAAAATGCTGCGCCAATGACGGGTCCGCGACGAAGCGCGCATCCATCTGATCACATAGCAGGTGCACGATATCCAGATTGTTCCACTCATTATTGCCGCCAATGTTATAGGTCTCACCCACCTCGCCACTTTGCAATACCAACTCTATGCCCCGACAGTGATCCTCCACATATAACCAGTCGCGGATATTACTGCCGTCACCGTAAACCGGCAGTGGACGCCCACGCAGAATGTTTGTGATGCACAGGGGAATCAATTTTTCCGGAAAATGATAAGGGCCGTAATTATTAGAGCAATTACTGGTGCTGACTTGCAGCCCGTAAGTGTGATGATACGCTCGCACGAGATGATCAGAGGCGGCCTTACTCGCCGAATAAGGTGAGTTCGGTTCGTACTTTTGTTCTTCATGAAAACCCGGCGCATCAATACTGAGAGAGCCGTACACTTCATCGGTGGATACATGGTGAAATCGATGTGGCTGCGACTTGCCCCCTGCCAGCCAATGCTCGCGCGCGGCCTTAAGCAGCGAATGTGTGCCCACTATATTGGTTTCAATAAACGCATCAGGCCCGGTGATCGAGCGGTCTACATGACTCTCAGCAGCAAAATGCACCAAGGTATCGATATTGTACTCGCGCAGCGTTTGCAGCACTCGATCATCGTCGCAGATGTCCGCGTGGACAAAACTGAAGCGTTTATTATCCCGCAACCCATCAAGGTTGGCTTGATTGCCGGCATAGGTGAGGGCGTCATAGGCCACCACGCTGTCCTCGGGATGATTGCGCATCCAGTGGTGGACAAAGTTAGCCCCGATGAATCCGGCGGCCCCCGTTACCAAGAGAGATTTACCCATTTTGTAGCGCCTTATGGTCTTCGAGCATCGCCCGCAGTTGTTGACGCCAGTGGACGCCTGCTAGGGCGAAATCGCGCCAGCTGTCGGTCTTATCCAGCACACTGTAAGCGGGACGGTGCGCCGGCGTGGGATACTCTAGCGCCGTGATAGGCCGAATTTTGACCGTTCTCGCTAATAACCCTAGCGCAAGTGCTTCCTCGCAGATAGCGACAGCAAAGTCATACCAGCTACAAACACCGGCATCACTCCAATGATAAATGCCACTCAACTGAGGCCGAGCCGCGGAGGCCCAGACCGCTTCGGCCAAGCCGTGTGCCCAGGTTGGCGTACCGACCTGATCGGCCACCACAGCAAGGTCATCCCTCTCACTCATCAGGCGCAACATGGTTTTGACGAAATTGCTGCCATAACGTGAATACACCCAGCCAGTGCGCAGGATAAGTGCTTGAGGAAGTACACTTTGCACCGCCAGCTCTCCAGCACGCTTGCTACGTCCATACTCGCCTAACGGGGCGGTGGCCGCATCGGGTTTGTAGGGCTGGGATGCGCTGCCATCGAAGACGAAGTCGGTAGAGATGTGAATCAACCTCACACCCTGTTGGGCACAGGCCTGTGCCAAGGCGAGAGGCCCTGCAACGTTGCCGCGCTGGGCGGCATCAACTTCCGATTCCGCCTTATCGACTGCAGTATAGGCGGCAGCGTTGATCACTAGTTGCGGCGCGACAGCATCGAGGCACTGCGCGACAACCGCCAGATCGGCTATATCAAGCTGCGCTCGAGTCATCGCCAGGCATTCAATGTCGGGTCTAGATGTGCGCTGCAGCTCTTGCCCTAACTGCCCGCCTGCGCCGACCACCAACACTTTTTTCGTCACGCTTTAATCTCTATGTGCATGTGTGATATCAACCTCTTGTCACCGCGCATCGAAGACAACACGCCCGAAATCAGACCACCGGCACCAGCCACTGGCTGTTCTGGCTTCGATTGCCGCGCACCGAATCAAAATACATGGCCTGTAGTTTTTCCGTCAAAGGACCACGACCACCGTTACCGATCGTGCGGCCATCGAGTTCACGAATGGGAACCACCTCAGCAGCCGTTCCGGTAAAGAAGGCCTCGTCCGCAACATAAACCTCATCCCGAGTGATGCGTTTTTCGCGCACCTTATAGCCCAGCTCGGCGGCCAGCACAAATATTGCATCCCGGGTAATCCCTTCCAGACACGAGGTCAGCTCTGGTGTATAGATTTTATCGCCACGCACAAGGAAGAAATTTTCCCCACTGCCCTCAGCAACATAGCCTTCGTTATCCAGCAATAATGCCTCTTCTGCACCGCTATCAAGGGCCTCGCGCAACGCCAGCATAGAGTTGATGTAATTACCGTTGGCCTTGGCTTTACACATTGAGATGTTGACGTGGTGGCGAGTGAAGGACGAAGTGCGCACCTTAATGCCGCGATCTCGAGCCTCGGGGTCCATATAAGAAGGCCACTCCCATGCAGCAACCATCACGTGTGTCTCTAGCTTGTCTGCACGCAGACCCATGCCCTCGGCGCCATAAAAACACATGGGGCGCAGGTAGCCCTCTTCAAGGCCGTTCAATCGCACCACGTCTTTCTGCGCCTGAATCAGAGTCTCCTTGTCAAAGGGCATAGCCATGCGCAGGATATGGGCCGAGTTAAACAACCGATCAGTATGTTCCTGCAAACGAAATATGCACGTGCCCTGATCCTTTGTCTTGTAAGCCCGCACCCCTTCAAACACACCCAGACCGTAGTGAAACGTGTGTGTCAGCACATGTACCTTGGCCTCGCGCCAAGGAACCATCTCTCCATCCATCCAGATAAGACCATCACGATCGGCCAAACTCATCACATTACTCCTGTTTATTGATCCGTTGTTTCGTCTGTATAAGGCGCAAATAATTGCTGCCACTTGGCTATAACTGCGGCCCGTTCTTGCACAAAACTCCCCTCCGGGGCAGTCCCTGGTTGCTGTTGTAAGGAAAGTTGATGGGCAGCGGAGCGATAGATTAAATAGGCCTGCGTAAGCGCTTCACACTCCTGCTGCTCAAACAAACCTTCTTGCCCCAGGGCCTCCAGAATGCGCACATTGTCAGACCAACGTGCCAATTCAGGCACGCGATGAGACCAAGTCAAGACCGCGTATTGCACCATAAATTCAATATCAACGATACCTCCTACACCCTGTTTTAGGTGAAATTCCCCTTCTTCGCCGCGCCCACCTGAGAGTAAGTGCTTACGCATATTTTCTCGCATGGCATGCACCTCGCGCGCCAGAGAAACATCATCGCGGGCCAGGGACAGAATGTCCCGGCGCACGGTATTGACCGCAGCGGCGACCTCCGAATCGCCCGCCACAAAGCGCGCTCGCACCAACGCCTGGTGCTCCCAGGTCCAAGCAGAGTCCTGCTGGTAACGACGAAAACTCTGGACTGTATTCACCAACATGCCTGAATCGCCGGAAGGTCGCAGCCGCATGTCCATCTCATACAGCTGACCCATGGCCATCTGAGTCTCGATAATTTGGATCATGCGCTGACCCAGACGCGTATAGAACACAGCATTGTCGATACTGTTCTCGCCGTCTGTTACTCCGCCTTGGGCGGCATCGTAAATAAACACTAGGTCTAGGTCTGAGCCATAACCCAATTCAATACCGCCTAGTTTGCCATAACCAAAAACGGCAAAACCCAAACCCGCATGATCGCGACGGGGCTGTCCATACTTTTTTGTCAGACCCGCCCAGGCGACGGCTAACACCTCCTCCAGTATGACTTCCGCAATCCAGGTCAACTTGTCGCTGACCTGCATCAATGGCAAGCGGCCTACCAGCTCACTGGCGGCAACCCGCAACACATGCGACGCCTTGAAATAGCGCAGGGCATCCATCTGCGCCTCCAAATCGTCCGCCCCCAGGCGTGCGACCTGCTGCCGCAGTTCATCACGCAACAAGTCTTTGTCCGGCGCGGTGTAAAGGCTAGCCCTATCCAGAAGCTCATCAAGCAGTACCGGGGTTCGGGCTATTTGCTCGGCGATCCAGGGACTGGCGCCGCACAGCGTCACCAGATCAACAAGGGCGGGCGGATTTTCGAGCAGCATGACAAGATAGGCACTGCGACGGACGACCGCGGTAACCAGAGGCAGGACTCTTTGCAACGCTAGATCTGGGTCTGCCGCCTCAGCACACGCGCGCAGCAACTGGGGCATGAACTGTTGCAGGCGATCTCGACCCTGAATTTGCAGTGTTGCCACGCGGGGGCTCTGCTGCAATGCCTGTAACGCCTCGTAAGTCTCTGGCCCGTGCCGGTATCCTAGGTCAGACAGCGCCTGCTCACTCAGGTCTTTGCCCCACAGCGACAACGCTTCGTCTGACGCTTCAGCGTCCTCCTCAGGATCTGCGATCAGCTCTCTAAAGTGTCCCGCAACCGCCTGACGGTGTACCTCCAGAGCCGCTTTGTAGTCTTCCCATGAGGCGTACCCCATCACTTCTGCCATCGCAGCCCGCGGCAATTCCGCCTTCGGCAAATCCTGACTCTGCTTATCCTGATAACCCTGAATGGCGTGTTCACTGTCGCGCAAAAATAGGTAGGAGGCGCGCAGTTCAGTGACGACTGACTCCGGCAGGCAACGCAAGGTGACACATTCATCTAGTACCAGAAGTAATTCGCGCTGCTGTAGACCAAGATCACGCCCACCGCGAATCAACTGGAAACACTGTGCGATAAACTCGACTTCCCGAATACCGCCGTGCCCCAGTTTTACATTGTCCTGCAACCCTCTGCGACGGACTTCGGTGTTGATCATCCGCTTCATGCCACGCAGACTTTCTATCGCGCCGAAGTCCACATAGCGCCGATAGATGAATGGGCGCAGCAGCGCCGCTAGCTCGACGGCCTGTTGCGGGTTGCCTGTCACGGGCCGCGCCTTGATCATGGCATAGCGCTCCCAATCCCGCCCCTGGTCCTGATAATAGCCCTCAAGCGCGGCGAAACTGTGCACCAGGGCGCCGCTTTCACCATAAGGACGCAGACGCATATCCACCCGAAACACAAAACCCTCAGCAGTAACCTCATCGAGGGCACCGATCACAGCACGCCCTACCTTGGTAAAGAATTCCTCATTGCTGATAGGGTATTCTTTACTGTCGGTCTGACCGGCCTCTGGGTAAACAAATATCAAATCAATATCGGAGGAGACATTAAGCTCCTGTGCCCCGAGCTTGCCCATGGCCAGCACAATCAGCTGCTGGGCCTCACCACTGTCTCGTCCTATAGGCACACCGTGCCGGCTCTCCAGCTCGGCCTGAGAAATAGCCAAGGCCTCTGCGATAGCCGCCTCGGCCAGCAGTGAAGTATCTCGCACCGTCTCCAAGGTATCGGCCAGACGACTGAAGTCTCGCCACACAATTCGCAGCATATGCCACGCCCGGTATTGTCTTAGAAGCGGCGACAGCTCAGCGCCATCACGACACAACATACGGTGCAACTCATCACGGAATTCAGCGTCGGGCAGGGATTGCTGCAACTGGCCACTGACAACCAGATCCAATAGCAATTGGGGTTTGTGTCGCAACAGATCAGCGACGAAGGGACTGCAGGCCAAAACACGCGGTAGCTGCAGTGCTTCAGGACCCTCAGCCAACACCTCGGTTAGTCTGTCGGCCAGTGTTTCCCCTGCAGACTCCAGAATATTCTGCCAAGCACGGCGGGCCTCCTCGGCGAGTAATTCCGGCAGCGCTGTGGTCAGTAAATTCATATCCGCTTAACGTTCCAACGACCGAGACTCAAGTGTCCATCTGCGGTGCGACTCGCATCACTTCCTCGATGGTGGTCTCACCCCGCGCCACACGGGCGGCGCCACTGAGGCGCAGGGTTTGCATGCCTTCGGCCATCGCAGTTGCACGAATTTTTTGGGTGTCGAGCTGTGGCATTATCTGCTCCTGCACCGTCCGACTATTCACCAACACTTCATAAATTCCCTGACGCCCCTGATAACCGGTTTCACGGCACTTGTGACAGCCCACCGGACGCGCAATCTGAGCCGGAGGCGTCACATCCCAAGGCTGTGTCAACTGCTGCCATGCATCGAGATCTAATTCGCCAAAAGTCTTACAGTGCGGACACAAAATCCGCACCAGCCGTTGCGACATGATGCCGCGCACAGTGGCTCGAATCAGGTAGGCTGGCGCGCCCAACTCCAGCAGGCGCGAGATAGCGCTAGGTGAATCATTGGTGTGTAACGTGGACAGCACCAGATGCCCCGTTAACGCGGCTTGTATCGCCATATTGGCGGTTTCCAGATCGCGTATCTCTCCCACCATGATAATGTCAGGATCCTGCCGCATAAGGGCACGCACGCCGGTCGAAAAATCAAGGTTGATGCTGTGGTTCACCTGCATCTGGTTGAAGGCGCCCTCCACCATCTCGATCGGGTCCTCGATAGTACACACATTGACTTCCGGTTTTGCCAACTGGCGCAGCGTCGAATACAACGTCGTGGTTTTCCCCGATCCCGTGGGCCCGGTCACCAGCACAATACCGTGGCCACAAGAGGTCATGTCATGCCAGTGTTGCAAATCGGCATCCGCCAGACCCAGCTGCTCAAAACTACGCTGCATAAGATCCGGGTCGAAAATGCGCATGACCAGTTTTTCACCGAACGCCGTCGGTAAAGTGGACAGGCGCAACTCAATCTCGCTGCCATTGGGTGTGCGCGTTTTTAACCGGCCATCCTGAGGGCGGCGTTTTTCTGCCACATCCATCCGACCCAGGATTTTCACGCGACTACTGACCGCAGCGCAAACCTGCGCGGGCAACTCGTAAACGGAGTGCAGCACACCATCAATACGAAAGCGTACATTGCCCACATCACGCCGCGGTTCTATATGAATATCACTGGCTCGCTGCTCAAAGGCATACTGCAGCAGCCAGTCCACTATTTTCACAATGTGCTGATCGTTGGCATCAGGTTCATTGTTAGAGCCAATCTCAAGCATCTGCTCCAGATTACCCAGACCCGCGGGGCCGGCAGGTCGATCATTGGTGCGTGCACCGCGCACTGAGACGGCCATGTTGTAAAAGTCGGCGGTGTGCCGGAGTATCTCCTGTGGGTCTGCTAACACACGGCGTATGGGCTTGCGCAACACATGCTCCAGATTACTCTCCCAGGAGCGCATGAAAGGTTCGGCACTGGCAATGACAACGTCACCGTCATTGACCTCAAGCGCGAGAATATGATGCCGCTCGGCAAACGCCTTGGACATAACATCTGACACCGCTGTCACGTTTATTTTTAACGGATCTATGCGATAAACCTCTTGGCCCACCTTAGTACCCAGCCACGCCAACAATCGGTCCATTGTTAGATAGGCGCCAGAGGTCGCCGCATCGGGCAGGTTTTGATCTGCCAAAAAAACCAGCGGGTGTACTTTCACTTTGCTAGAAAGACCGATACGGATAAGGTCTTCATCCGTCAGGTGTCCGTCTGCCTTCAGGTCTTGCACGAGGTCAGACAGGCTCAGGCGGCGCTCCAACAATTGCTCGCTAAACGTGTTGGTCATATTCACTACAGGCCGAATGTGAGGCGCGGATTCGCATATCGAAGTATGCTAACACAGTGTCCCGTAATCTCACGCTTTAGCGCCTTCCCCCAATCACCCCCAATCACCCCCATGTGCCCGCAGACCCACGATGAGACTGTTTCCTGTGACAGCCACAAAGTTAACCATTACACTAGCGGCCGACCTTATAAAGGAACTCAACACATGGCAATTCTCAGCCCCCTAGGCACTCTTTTTGGGCGCTCTCCCATCGGACCCATACAGGACCACATGGTGTTGGCCGATCAGGCTGCACAGCTGGTTCCGGATTTACTGCGAGCCACAGCGGCAGACGACTGGGAAAAAGCCAATCAAGTTCACAAAGAGATTGTGGCGGCCGAAGCCGCCGCCGACAAACTCAAACACTCCGTGCGTCGAAACCTGCCTAATAGCCTCTTCCTCCCGGTGCCACGAAGTGATTTGCTCACGCTAGTGGGGGTTCAGGATCACGTTGCTAATACCGCCAAAGATATTGCCGGACTGATCATAGGCCGTAGTATCCGTTTCCCCGAGAAGCTGCAGGATGCGGCGATAGAGCTGGCTATAGCCTGCGCTGCGACGTCCCATCAGGCGCTCAGTGCTGTGCAGGGACTGGACGAGCTGCTAGAAGTCGGGTTTACAGGCCGCGAAGAAGTGCGCCGAGTGGAAGCAATGCTCAAAGCACTGGATAAGCTCGAGGGCATTACTGACAAAATGGCCATTAAGCTGAGGGCAAAGCTTTTTAAACTAGAGAGCGACCTTCCGCCGGTCGAGGTAATGTTCCTGTACCAAATCATTACCCTAATGTGCACCGTTGCAGACGATGCAGAGACCGTGGGTGACCGACTACAAATTTTGATGGCGAAATAAGGAGTCTCCATGGCAATCATTGCGGAGTATGGCAGTCTATTTCTGATTTTGGCCTGCTTATTTGGCTTCTTCATGGCCTGGGGAATCGGTGCTAACGATGTTGCCAATGCCATGGGCACATCGGTCGGTGCCAAGGCACTGACGCTTAAGCAGGCGATTTTTGTCGCGATGATCTTTGAGTTTCTCGGCGCCTATCTCGCGGGCGGCGAAGTCACTGCCACCATTCGCAAAGGCATTATTGATCCCGATGTCATGAGCGCCGAGCCGCAGCTAATGATATATGGCATGCTGTCTGCGCTCCTCGCGGCAGGGACCTGGCTTATGATTGCCAGTGCTAACGGCTGGCCTGTCTCCACGACTCACTCCATTGTAGGAGCGATCGTCGGCTTCGCAGCCGTCGGCATCTCGGTTGATGCGGTGCATTGGGGCAAGGTGGGCACGATTGTCGCCAGCTGGGTGGTGTCTCCTGTGCTTGCCGGCACCATTTCCTTCGGCCTGTTTATCAGCGTCAAAACGATCATTCTCGATTCAGAAGACCCGTTTCAGCGGGCAAAAAAATACATCCCCATTTACATGTGGATGGTCGGCTTCATGATATCCATGGTCACACTTCTAAAGGGCCTCAAACATGTGGACCTGAATCTCGATCTGGGTCTGGGGAGCGACTTCGCAAACGCCATACCCATTTCGTTTGGCGTGGGCCTGCTGGTGGCGGGTCTTGGCATGATCCTTATGCGGGGTATTAAAGACGCACCGGATGACATGAATCGGTTTGCCTCGGTAGAGCAGGTTTTTGGCGTGCTGATGATTTTCACCGCCTGTGCCATGGCCTTTGCACACGGCTCTAACGATGTCGCCAATGCAGTAGGCCCGTTGGCGGCGATTGCCAGCACCGTGCAGTCCGGCGGAGAGATTGTGGCCAAATCAGCGGTGCCTTGGTGGATATTGATGGTGGGGGCATTGGGTATTGTCTTGGGTTTGGCCACCTACGGCTGGCGCGTCATTCTCACCGTGGGGAGCAAAATCACCGAGCTGACTCCCAGCAGGGGCTTTGCTGCTGAGCTGGGTGCTTCTGCCACCGTGGTCATCGCATCGGGCACAGGCCTTCCCATCTCGACCACACACACCCTCGTCGGTGCCGTGTTGGGTGTTGGCTTTGCACGCGGCATTGGTGCGCTTAATTTGCGCGTGATCGGCACTATATTTGTATCCTGGTTAGTCACCCTGCCCGCAGGCGCTGGCCTTGCAATCCTCTTTTTCTTTTTATTCAAAGCGATATTCGGTGGCTAACGTCAGCGTCCACTTGGCGGCGGGCGTTCGATTGTCTAGACTGGGTTAAAGGCCCACCCGCCGCCACAGTACCGAGAGGTCGCACCTCAATGTCCACGTCCCACAAACAGGTCTATAGTCAGCTGCGGCAACTGATAGAGACCCCGTCCGTCAGTTCTACAGATTCACGCTGGGACCAGGGCAACCGTGCGGTAATCGACTTGCTGGCCAGCTGGTTGAATGACTTGGGGTTTGAGGTTGAGATACAGGCGGTTACGGCCAACGGTGACAAGGCAAACCTGATCGCCACTCTGGGCAAGGGGCCGGGCGGTCTAGTACTTGCTGGACACACAGACACGGTACCTTTTGACGAAGGCCGCTGGAAAAGCAATCCATTAAAGCTGTCCGAACGCGACAACCGGCTTTACGGTCTCGGCAGTACCGACATGAAAGGGTTTTTCCCCTTGGCCATCGCGGCCGCCAGTGCTTTTAGTGCAGACTCGCTCAAACAACCGTTGATTCTGCTGGCAACCGCCGACGAAGAAAGCTCAATGAACGGTGCACGTCAGTTGGCCGCGGCAGGACGCCCCAAAGCCCGTGCGGCGATTATTGGGGAGCCCACATCACTGGTTCCGGTGCGCATGCATAAAGGCATTATGATGGAAGCCGTGCGGGTCATCGGACAGGCTGGCCACTCCTCTGATCCGGCGCTGGGCAACAGCGCACTGGAGGGCATGCATGCGGTGATGGGGGATTTGATTGCGTATCGCAAAGAGCTCGGTGTGCGCTACCACCATGAATTTTTTAACATTGCGGTGCCCACCCTCAATCTAGGGTGCATCCACGGTGGCGACAGCCCCAATCGTATTTGCGGCAAGACCGAACTGCATTTTGATCTACGCATGACGCCCGGGGAAGACAACGCCACCGTGCGCGCTGAAATCGAGCAGCGTATGCATGTTCTGGCGCAGCAACACCATTTAGAGATCGATCTGCGTTCGCTGATTACCCCTATCGAACCTTTTGAGCAGGCCGCAGACAGCGAACTGGTGCAGCTGGCGGAAACGCTGACCGGCCACAGTGCTGAGGCGGTCGCATTCGCCACCGAGGCGCCCTTTTTACAGCAGCTGGGTATGGAAACCATTGTGATGGGGCCTGGCTCCATCGACCGCGCCCACCAACCCGATGAATATCTGGAACTGGAGCAAATCCAGCCCTGTATCGCACTACTGCAGCAATGCATCCGCCACTACTGCCTCTGAACACTGTGCAATATTGCCATTAGGTAATCGGTGCGCCCTTCGGTATCCTTAATAACTTTCTATTTATCAATGGCTTGGATGGTGACGTGACAATATCGGCGCAGGAGCATATCCGCTGGTTGAGAAACACTGCACCCTACATCAACGCACACCGGGGCAAGACCTTCGTGCTGATGTTGGGGGGCGCGGTTGCGCAACATGAAAACTTTCCCAACATCATTCACGATATCGCCCTGCTGAATAGTCTCGGTGTACGCCTTGTGCTGATTCACGGCTCGCGCCTGCAAATCGACCAGCGTCTGTCTCGCGCGGGGCTAGACAGCGTGTTTCATGAGGGCCTGCGCATCACGGACAACGCGGCGATGGAACACGTCAAAGATGCCGCTGGCTCGTTGCGTGCGCAAATCGAGGCGCTGCTATCTATGGGTTTGCCCAACTCGCCCATGCAGGGGTCGCGCATGCGCGTGTGCTCGGGTAATTTTGTCACGGCCCGGCCCATCGGTGTTGTCAATGGCATCGACTTTCATCACACCGGCAGAGTGCGCCGCGTGGATGCCAGCGGAATAAACCAGCAGCTGGCGGACGGCTCCATCGTGCTGCTATCACCCTTGGGTTATTCCCCCACTGGCGAGATTTTCAATCTGGCGCTGGAAGACATTGCGGTGCAATGCGCCGCCGCAATCGGCGCCGACAAACTGGTGCTGTTTGGCAGCCCGGCCGGTGTCCTCAGCCACGACGGGACATTAATTCGTCAGTGTGCGGCTGGCGAAATAGATGAACTGCCCGTCGACGACCCGCAGCAGGCCTCTCTGCTGCAGAGTGCCAAACGAGCCTGTCTTGCACAGGTAGAACGCTGCCACATTATCAGCTACGAAGACGACTGCGCCCTGTTACAGGAGCTGTTCACACACGACGGCTGCGGCACGCTGGTGGCCAATGACGATTACGAGCTGTCGTGCGAAGCCAGCATCGACGATGTCGGCGGTATACTGGAGCTGATCGAGCCTCTGGAACAACAGGGTGCGCTGGTAAAACGCTCGCGGGAATTGCTGGAAACCGAAATCAGTCAGTTCCGTCTGCTGGTGCGCGATGGCCGCATTATTGCCTGCGCAGCGCTCTACCCGTTTCTCGACGACCGCTGCGGAGAAATTGCCTGCATCGTCTCGCACCCGGATTACCGGGGCGGCAAACGCGGGCAACGATTGCTAAAAACACTGGAGCAGGAAGCCCGCAGCCAGGGTTTGGATCGGGTGTTTGTGCTGACCACCCAGACAGCCCACTGGTTTGTCGAACAGGGTTTTGTCGAAGCCGATCAGGGTGCCCTGCCCAGCGCAAAACAATCTCTGTACAACCTGCAGCGTAACTCAAAGGTGTTTGTCAAAACCCTTTGAGTGCTCGACGAGCCGGCCTTACGGCCGGTTGTTACTGGGTTCATCTGATTGCGCAGCGGTATCCGTTTTGCCCTGCGCGATTAACGTTTCTAGGTCTTGGCGAATGTCATTGAGCTTGTCGTTCAGGTACCGGCTCTGCCGCTCGCTGCGAGCGTTTAATACCTGCGCAATCAGCTCATAAATCGCGTCCATATTGTGCTCATACACACGCTGATAGTCAGGCGATACAGTGTCATCTCGCACGCTAATAGCGGCCCTGACGCGCTGTTGCCAGCCCGGCTCGCGGTCTAATAAAGTCGCCAGTTGGGTCAGCCACAGTGCCCGCTCCTGCAGCCATACTTGATCCGAGCGCAATAATCCGCGGCTGCTTTCATGTACCCATTGTCGCTGATCGTCGGATAACTTGCCCAGATAATCCTGAAACGTGTCCAGTGTATTGTCGTCATTGTCCTCGAAAAACTCCTCTTTATCGCGCTCGAGATACTCCTCTTCGAACTCGCGCTGTTGCTCCCACAGCGCCTCTAAAAACGCCGCTATTTGCTCATCGGACAGGCGTGCGCCCAGATCCAACAGCTGCGTCAACCCCTCACTCTGTAAACGCAGCCATGCCGACTCAAAATTAGTAAAAAGGGTTTCGACAATCTCTGCGGTCAACGGGCTATCGAGGCTATCTTCTATGTTGTTCAAGGCTGTCAGATAAACAGGCAGTTCCTGCGCGCGGTGCCAGGCCAGAAAGGGCACCAACAGCTCGTCGAGATAGGCTTCCTGCTCCGCGGTGAGATCGACATAATCGTCCATATACCAAGGCAACAAAAAGTCCAGTCGGTTATACACATAGGTGGTGCTGGAACAGGCGCTGACCAAAAAAAGCGCGATCACAACCCACACCCGAGCCCCCCGAAATAGCACGTCAATCATCCCTATCGTCCCGCTTGATTCACCCTAGCCGAAGGCAAAGGGTAAGACCAACGGGCCATGTGTGCAACCACGCTCGCAGCAAAACCCTGCTGAATGGACAGGCGCATCACGCTGCGACGTGCTGTTCTTCCGCGTTGGCCTTATTGATGGCACCGAGTATGCCATCGAGTGAGGCCTGCACGATATCCGAGCTGCGCCCCACCCCACAGTACCGCTCCCCATCAATATTGAGCTGTATATAGCAGATGGCCTCGGCCTCGGCACTCTGGCTCAGCGCGTGCTCGTTATACTCCACCAGCACAATGTGTTTGCCGGTAAAGCCCTGCATCGCCTCCACAAACGAGGCCACAACGCCGTTGCCCGTTCCGGACAACGTGTGCACGGTGGACCCTTCCTGCAGCTGCGCCTCTAACTTGTCTACACCGTCCTCGCGGCTCACCAGATAGTTGCCCAGATTCCAGCGCCCCTTCGCGGTAAGATATCGGTCCTGAAAAATACGGTACACCTCAGACGATCCGACCTCTGTCTCGTGCTCCTCGGCATAGGCCTGCACCGCGCCACTGAAATCGATCTGCAGCCAGCGCGGCAGCTCCAAGCCATGGTCACGCTGTAACACAAAGGCGATGCCGCCCTTGCCCGACTGGCTGTTGATGCGAATAACTTCCTGATAAGAGCGGCCAATGTCCTGAGGGTCAATCGGCAGGTACGCCACCTCCCACGGTGCGTCGTCGTCACGCTTGGCCAGACACTTCTTAATCGCGTCTTGATGGCTGCCAGAGAACGCCGTAAACACCAGCTCACCGGCATACGGATGACGCGGGTGCACCGGCAGCTGCGTGCATTCTTTGGTGGTCTGGATAATTTCGTCCATATGGCCCAGCTGCAGCTGAGGATCAACGCCCTGGCTGTACAAATTCAGCGCCATGGTAATAATGTCCATGTTGCCGGTACGCTCACCGTTCCCCATCAGCGTGCCTTCTACGCGGTCAGCGCCGGCCATCACGCCCAGCTCCGCCGCCGCCACGGCACAGCCTCGGTCGTTGTGCGTGTGCAGCGAAATAAGCAGGCTGTCGCGATTAGCCACCCGGTCGCAAAACCACTCGATCTGGTCGGCATAGACATTCGGTGTACTCATCTCGACGGTCGCGGGAAGATTAATAATCACCGGATGCTCAGGGGTCGGCTGCCACACCGCGGTGACGGCATCGCACGCCTCTACGGCAAAATCCAGCTCAGTGCCGGTAAAGCTCTCCGGTGAATACTCAAACACCCACTCCGTGTGCGGGTGCCGGGCGGCACACTCTCTAACCAACTCAGCGCCTTTCACCGCAATATCAATAATGCCCTTACGATCCAGGCCAAACACCTGCTCGCGCTGCACCGTGGAGGTGGAATTATAGACGTGCACAATGACACGACGCGCGCCACTGAGCGCCTTGAAGGTCTTCTCGATCAAATCTGCCCGTGCCTGAGTGAGCACCTGAATCGTGACATCGTCAGGAATTCTGTCGTTCTCAATCAATTCACGTACAAAATCGAAGTCGTGGCTCGAGGCCGACGGGAATCCCACCTCAATTTCCTTGAAGCCAATTTTGACCAGCTGCTCCCACAGCAGCAATTTCTGATGCGCCGTCATCGGCTCAATCAGGGCTTGGTTACCATCACGCAGATCGACGCTGCACCAGCGCGGCGCCTGTTCAATCACCTGATCAGGCCAGCGCCGATTAGGCATGGCAATGGGCGGAAAGGGCCTGTATTTGCTGTGATCGAAGCTGTTCATAGGGTCTCACCAGTCATTCTTTAAGGGTGGCTGCTCACCTGTAGCGTCTTTGCGTACAGCCCTTGTGGGGCGGCGTACAAACCACCCTTTGAGGGGTAACCCAAGCGGCGGCCGAGTCGGCAGGTGAGTGCTCAGCCGAGAGCAAAGTATACTGCGGTTACGGAGGAGAGAGATTGCAAATAAGCCGGCATTATCTGCTATTTAAGCAATTTATCGCTATTTATTACTATTTTTTTGACGATATACGCTATTTATGGGGTCAACATCGAAAATCCATGCTAACCGTCCGGTGTGCACTGAGCGCTCACCTGTCAGGCTCTATTCTGCCATGTCATGCCGCTCTCATTTCCTTATTACTAGGGCCGCCTAACAGATGCTTTTGGCGAGGCCATTATTTTTCTGTCAAAACGCTTCACCCATTATTGAGAGATAAGTCGGCCGGCTATCTGCGCGATTTATCACTATAAAATAACTCCTTGTTAGTGATATAGTCTATTCTGTAAGCTGGAATATGCTATCAATCTATATGTCATTAAGGTGGCGCCCTGTGAAACTCGACCGCACCGACCGCAAGATCTTGCAGGCTATGCAGGCCAATGCCCGTATCAGTAATCTAGAGCTGGCCGAGGCCATAGGCCTTTCACCCACGCCCTGTTCCCGCCGGGTAAAGCGACTGGAGGAGTCGGGCATTATCCGCGCACACGTCACCCTCCTGAACCAGTCCGTGCTGGGCCTGAAGCTTACCGCCTATATTGGTATCACCATGGATCGCCACACCCCAGATCGCTTCGAGGCTTTCGAGGCTGAGGTCACCGGCTACCCAGAGGTGATGGAGTGCTCGGTGGTGACTGGCCAGAGTTCGGATTATTTGCTCAAGGTGGTGGTGCCAGACATGGAATACTATGAGCGCTTTCTGCTGGGCAAGCTGACCCGCATCGCGGGCGTCACCGGCGTGCATTCTAGCTTTGAGTTACGCCGCGTAGTGCTCAAAACCACACTGCCTCTTGACCACATCTCAGACGCCCACCAATTATAAAAGAACGGCTGGTATTCGCCTTGCGTTAAAGCCTTGCTTGCAGGGCCAAGTGAACGCAGACTATGGCCCCTTGCAGTTAACATAATAAAAGGGGGAGTGGCTATGATCGACATGTCCGACAAGGTTGCCATCGTAACAGGCGGCGCCAGTGGTATGGGCCAAATAACGGCTCGCCGTTTAGCGCAACAGGGCGCAAAGGTCGCTATCTTTGACGTCAACGACAAGGCGCTTGAGGAAACGGCCGCCGAGGCGGACAATATCACCGCCTTTCACTGCGATATCTCTGACCTGCAGGACGTGCAGGCCAAAGTGGCGCAAGTTGTTTCGGCACTGGGGCCAATCGAGCTGCTGGTGCATGCCGCCGCCCTGATGCCCGCCCACAAGCTTATAGACCATACCCATGAGGGCATGGAGCAACTGTTCCGTATCAATTACTTCGGCACCACGTATATGGTCAGAGCCGTTCTGCCGGCCATGATGGCGCGTGGCAGGGGCCGCATTATCGCGTTCGGCTCCATTGCTGGTATTGCCTTGGTGCCAAAAATGGGCGCCTACTGCGCGACGAAGGCCGCCGTCAACGCCTACATCGAAGTGCTGCAAAATGAGATCCGCGGCTCTGGCGTGCATGTCCACCTTGTGTGCCCCCCTGCGGTAAATACGCCATTAGTAGACCAAACCATCTCCGGCGACACGCCCGGAAGCATCTTGGAAGCGAAAAAAGGCGGCCGTCTTGGCGACCCCGAGAAGATGATCGACGCTATCGAGAAAGGCGTTAGGAGAAACAAAGACATCATTTATCCGAAGGAAGCAAAGCTGCTCTATCTGTGGCGCGCCCTGTTTCCGAAGCTGTGGTGGAAAGTGGTGATGAATTTCGAGAAGTAGCGGCTCATCGTCACCTCCCGCACGAAGGCTTTGCTTTGCTTTAGGTAAACGTATGGTCTAGCATCGCCGCCCGATGACAACCCGACACTTACATCCTGACTCCCCCTGGCTGCTGGCGTTACTCGCTGCTCTGGTCGCCCTTGGCCCGCTCAGCGTAGACGTCTACCTGCCGGCGATGCCAACAATGATGGTGGCACTGGATACCGACATCCGGCACATGCACCTGACGTTGAGCAGTTATTTAACCGGCTTCGCACTGTTTCATTTAGCCTGCGGGCCGCTGGCAGACCGCTTTGGTCGTAAACCTATCCTGATCGGCGGAACCGTATTATTTGTCGCAGCCTGTGTCGGCTGCAGCCTTGCTGAGACCGTTGACGAGCTGGTGTTTTTCCGTTTTATACAAGGTATAGGAGCCTGCGTCGGCCCTACCCTGGCGCGCGCCGTCGCCCGAGATATCTTTGGCCCTACCCGAGCAGCCAGGGCGCTATCCCTGATCGCTATGATGATGGCGCTGGCGCCGGCCATCGCGCCGGCGATGGGCGGCGTCATGATGCTGTGGTTGCCGTGGCCCAGCATTTTTGTGTTTCTCGCCGTCTACGGTATTGCAATGATAATGCTGATACACGTATTCCTCGGTGAGTCACTGCCCCAGCGCCAGAGTCTGCATCCGCTGTCGATACTGGTTAACTACGGCACATTGCTGCGCAGCCCGATGTTTTTAATTGCCACCTTTGCCAGCGGCTTCGTGTATGCCGGCTTTCTGGCCTATCTAGCGTCTTCCAGTTTTGTCTACATCGACATGCTGGGGGTGCCGGTGGAATACTTTGGCCTTACCTTTATTACGTCGGTTTTGGGCTATATGGCTGGCAGCGGTTTAAGCGCTCGCCTGACCAAGAACTACACATCAGAGCAAATGGTGCTGGCAGGTGCCGCCATAGCAGCGGTGGCGGCCGGCACCGTTTGGATGGGCGCAAAACTGCTACCCGACAGCATCACCGTGATGATGATCCCCATGATGTTCTATTCTTTGGGCATAGGGCTCATACTGCCTAATGCGATGGCCATTGCACTGAGCCCATTTCCTTACATCGCCGGCACCGCATCCGCGTTGTTGGGCTTTGTCCAAATGTCACTGTCCGCGTTTGCAACGGCGATTGTGGGCAACTATCTCGTCGACTCTCCTGCCCCTGTGCTGAATTTCATGCTGGCGATCAGTGGTTTTGCCCTACTGTTAAGCATGGTGTTATTTCGCGTGCGCACACACCCAAAACCCTGACCCTATGGCTTTGCTGTGGCATACTCTCGTTGGAATTTTGTGGAGACTACATCGTGCATATCGCCTCTGATGTTACACAGCTGATCGGCAATACCCCGCTACTGCACCTAAAACAGGTGTCGGAGAAAACCGGCTGCACGATTCTTGGCAAAGCGGAATTCCTCAACCCGGGTGGCTCGGTTAAAGATCGTACCGCCTTGGGTATCATTCGTGCCGCACAAGCATCCGGCGAGCTGCAGCCCGGAGGGCGCATCGTAGAGGGCACCGCGGGCAACACCGGCATCGGACTCACCCTGCTGGCAAATGCCATGGGCTACACCAGTACCGTAGTGATGCCCCTTACTCAGAGCAAAGAGAAAATCGATACCCTTGAATTGCTAGGGGCAGACCTGCGCCTCGTGGGCGCGACATCTTATTCCGATCCCAACCACTACACACACACGGCAGAAAAACTGGCGAAAAAATTTGCGCAGCGCGAAGAACATGGTGCCATCTGGGCACGTCAGTTCGACAATCTTGCGAATATGGATATTCACTGCCGCACGACCGGGGAGGAAATCTGGGCACAAACCGAAGGAAAAGTAGACGGCTTCATTTGTGCGGCAGGCACCGGCGGCACCATTGCCGGCGTGTCCGTGGCGCTCAAAGAACACAACCCCGGTATCGCTATCGGGCTGGCCGATCCTGCTGGTGCAGCTTTATATGAATACGTTCGCAGCGGGGTATTGACCCCTAGCGAAGGCAGCTCCATCATGGAAGGCATAGGCATCAATCACATCACCGACAATTTTGCCCATGCGCAGGTCGATGTCGCTTTCAGAATCAGTGATGAAGAAGCGCTGCCCTATATTTTCGATCTACTAAAGCACGAGGGCCTGTGTCTCGGAGGCTCTGCAGGCATCAACATTGCAGGAGCCGTTCGACTTGCGGAACACCTCGGCCCCGGACACACGATTGTCACCATCCTTTGCGATTACGGCAATCGTTACCAGAGCAAACTTTTCAACCCCGTATTTCTTGAGAACAAGGGCCTACCCATTCCCGAGTGGCTTGTTATCTAAATCATTTCACCGCTAGTGAATAAGGATTATCCATGAAGATCGGCATCATCTGTGGCAGTCATCGTTCGAACTCTCAGAGCGGAAAAGTCGCACGCTATATTGAAAACGCACTGTTAACGCAGGGCCTCTGTGACGCCACCTGGCTCTATGATCTGGGTGGCAATCCACTGCCTCTATGGGATGAAAGTATTTGGGAAGGTGATGAGCAATGGCAACAAATACTCACGCCCTTAAGCGAGCAGCTTAAATCCTGCGACGGTTTAGTGGTGGTGTGCCCCGAGTGGCACGGGATGGCGCCTGCGGGATTGAAAAACTTTTTCCTGATGTGGACTGCCGGCGGAGAGCTAGCGCACAAGCCCGCCCTGATTGTGACCGTATCAACCGCAGACGGCGGCTCTTTCCCCATCGCCGAACTACGGATGAGCAGCTACAAAAATAGTCGTATCTGCTACCTGCCGGAGCATTTGATCATTCGCAACGTCGATACGGTGTTTAACGAAGACCCTGCGCAAAACAAGCCCGACGCCCAAGAATACTTCGACGATCGCTTGACCTATTGTCTTGCGATGTTAAAAGAGTATGCGCTCGCCTTCAGACAAATTCGGGCAAGCGGCAAAGCATCACTGGAAACCTATACTAGCGGAATGTAGCACTAGGCCCAGGCCCGCTCGATACGGCGAGGAGTTGCCTCTTGAGCGGGAAGTCGTTGCGTCGGAAAACTAGTTGCTTGCGCTAGCGGTGCGCTCTTGCTCAACCAGGAAATCAACAACCTTCAACATGTCTGACTGACCGCCCGCCTTGCGACTACTAACATGGTATTTGCCGTTAACCATTAGGGCTGGCGTTCCCGTTATCTGGGCAGCCTTAGCAATCGCGATGCCTTGACGGACCTGACTACTCACACCAAAAGAGTTAAACGCTTTATTAAAATCGTCTTCTGACACCCCGTTGGACACGAACAGGGCCGCAATGTCGGCCTGTGATGCTAGAGGCTTGCCATCAACATTCATTGCCTGAAAAATCACCGGGTTCATTGTGTCCAACACGCCCAGTGTATCGGCCGCGTAGTAGGCCTTGGCGTGCAGCTCCATTTTTTCCGCCCATACCGCAGGGACGCCGCGAAAACTAACATCGTCCGGCTGAATTTTCTTCCACTGCTCCAGCATTGGCTCAAAGGTGTAACAATGGCCACAGCCATACCAGAAAAATTCGGTGACTTCGATCTTATCGGCGTCGACGCCACGCACCGGGGGTGAAATGAGGTCATAGTCAATCCCGGCCACGTAGGTTCCGGTGACATCCTCGGCCACGGCGTAAGACAGACCAACGGCCAACAAAGACAAACTCAGCAGCACATTTTTAATCATCATTCTCTCCACAATAAATAGTCCTCTGTATAAGACAACAGAAATAGCGAATTGTTCTATCGCTACTTCAGTCCAGCGATGTAACTGGATACCGCTTCAATATCATTGTCGCTGAGGCGAGAAGCGTTGGTTCGCATGATTTTTGCCTCACCATCGTTAGTGCGGCCCTCAGGGTCTTCATAGCCCTTACGGTAGGCGCGTAATTGATCGGCGATATATTGCGCATGCTGGCCTCCCAACGCCGGAAAGCCAGCGGGGGCATTACCCTGGCCGGTAGGCGAATGGCAGGCGATGCAGGCGGCAACATTACGGTCTGCGACACCGCTACGATAAATTTGTGCGCCCAGCTCTAGCAACTCCGGGTTGGTCTGGCCGCCCGTAGACGTTTGCACAGAATAATAGGCCGCAATGTCGGCCAAATCCTGCTCGGTCATACCATCAAGCAACCCCGCCATGGACGGCACCTTGCGCACGTCATCTTGAATGTTATTCAATTGCTTTAGGAGGTACTTCTCACCCTGCCCAGCCAGCTTGGGGAACGGCGCCATGCTATTCCCGTCGGCCCCATGACAAGCACTACAGACAACCGTCTGACCTTTACCGGCAGCCGCGTCACCGACCGGGTTAGCGTTAGCCGCAAAGCCGCTTGATGCCCAGCCCAGTGTCAGGCCGAGCAGAATTAATACTCTTTTCATGTCAATTCCAGATAGAACGTGAATAGATGTGCACTTAGTCAGCAGGAGCCGCCATGTACTCGATCATCGCCGTGTATTCTTCATCGGTGCAGTCAGCGCACAGACCTGTCGGAGGCATGGCACCAAGGCCGTTTCTCACTGACAGGATCAATGCAGGCATTCCTTTTTCCAGACGAGGTTGCCAAGCGGCAACGTCGTGCGTCTTAGGTGCACCGGCGGCACCACTTGAGTGGCATGCGAAACAGGATGCTTGGTACTTCGCTGGCGCCGGGCCCGCAATGGCACCGACAGCAGAACACATCAAAATGACGGCAAAAAGCTTTTTCATTCGAAAACCTCTACTCACTAGAAAACCGATGGCCTGCACACGCATTTGATAACAGGCGAAAAAAACCTGTGGCATTATATACGAAGTACACACACCAAAAAAGGCAATCCCTTACAATGATAGAACCCGAGCACGTCCTAGCGCCCACAGCGCCCAAATACCGCGGCGCACAATTTCTGACCAGTGCCGCAAAGCTGTCTCAGTGCCCGCCCGACGTTGGTTGGGAAGTGGCCTTCGCTGGCCGCTCCAATGCCGGAAAATCAAGTGCAATCAATAGTTTAACGGACAATAAAAAGCTCGCGAAGACGTCCAAAACGCCTGGCCGTACCCAGCTGATCAACTTCTTCGAGTTATCTGACAGTCAGCGCCTGGTCGACCTCCCTGGCTACGGGTTTGCGAAAGTTCCCATCGCCGTAAAGCGAGAATGGACGAAACAGCTGGAGAATTATCTGCAAAACCGCCAGTGCCTGCGCGGCTTGATCCTACTTATGGATATTCGACACCCCCTGCAGCCCTTTGACCATCAAATGCTGAACTGGGCGCTGCAGGCCTCCATGCCTGTGCACATCCTTCTGACCAAGGCCGATAAGCTCAGTCGAGGTGCTGCCGGGACCGTCGTATTACAGGTCCGCGATGCGCTAAAACCCTTTGGCGAGCTGACCAGCGTACAGTTGTTTTCCGCCTTGAAGCACGATGGCCACAAGGCGCTTACCGCGGTGCTGGATGCATGGATGACCCAGATGCAGGCGGGGGACGCTGGTTAGCGCGGATATATCGCACTAGTGCGCCTCGTCCCAGTTATTTCCCACTCCGGCCTCAACTAACAGCGGAATCGCCAGCTCAGCGGCCTCGGACATGAGACGGCATACCTGTTCGCGAACCGGGTCCACTTCATCGTCTGCCACTTCGAACACTAGCTCATCGTGCACCTGCATAATCATGCGGGCATCGGCCCTGCCCTGCTGCAGCCAGTCATCGACCGCCAGCATTGCCCGCTTAATAATGTCCGCCGCGGTGCCCTGCATCGGCGCATTGATCGCAGTGCGCTCGGCCGCCTGCACCCGCATCTTGTTGCGAGCGTTAATTTCCGGCAAATAAAGACGCCGCCCGAACAGCGTTTCTACATAGCCCTGCTCTTTGGCCAAGGCTCGAGTACGGTCCATGTAATCTGCCACGCCCGGATAGCGCTCAAAGTAGCGCTCGATGTACTGTTGGGCCTCATGCCGGCCCAGATGCAATTGCTTGGCCAACCCGAACGCAGACATGCCGTAGATGAGGCCAAAATTGATCGCCTTGGCCTTGCGTCGCTGCTCGGTAGTCACGGCGTCCAGCGCGACTTCAAAGACTTCAGAGGCGGTCGCGGTGTGCACATCTCGCCCCTCATTAAAGGCCTTGAGCAGCCCCGCATCCGAAGACAGATGGGCCATAATGCGCAATTCGATCTGTGAGTAATCTGCCGCAAGAATTTTATAACCCGCAGGGGCGATAAAGGCTTGGCGAATACGCCTGCCCTCCTCCGTGCGGATCGGTATGTTCTGCAGATTAGGGTCCGAGGACGACAGTCTACCCGTCGCGGTCACCGCTTGGTGGTAAGACGTGTGTATTCTGCCCGTGACCGGGTTCACCATCTGCGGAAGCTTATCGGTGTAGGTGGATTTAAGTTTGCTCAGGCTACGGTGCTCGAGCAGCACCTTGGGTAACGGGTAGTCCAAGGCCAACTCTGCCAGCACCTGTTCAGCGGTAGAGGGCGCCCCCTTCGGGGTTTTTTTGATGGCCGGCAACTGTAGCTTTTCAAACAGAATGTGCCCCAACTGTTTGGGCGAGCTCAGATTAAATTCCTCCCCCGCTAACAGGTGGGCTTGCGCCTGCAGCTGTTGCAACCGCTCTCCCAACTCACCACTTTGTTGCACCAGCAGCTCCCTAGAAATCAACGCTCCCTGGCGCTCAATGCGCGACAACACCGGTATCAGCGGCACCTCTAGTGTGGTCAGGACCTCCGCAAGACGGCCCTGCTCTTCCAGTTTTGGCCACAGGGTGCGGTGCAGCCGCATCGTGATATCCGCATCCTCGGCGGCATAGGGTCCGGCCTCCTCCACGTTAACGTGGTTGAACGTCAGTTGCTTGACCCCCTTGCCCGCAACATCCTCAAAATGGATGGTCTTTTGCCCAAGATATTTGAGCGCCAGGCTATTCATGTCGTGGCGCGTAGCGATGGAATCCAGTACGTAAGATTCGAGCATGGTGTCAAAGCGGATGCCGCGCAACGTGATATCGTGATTGGCAAGTACGCTGGCGTCATACTTGAGGTTCTGGCCAACTTTAGCCCTAGTTTCATCTTCCAACAGAGGTTTTAGCGCAGCGAGTACTGCCTCACGCTGCAGCTGCGGCGGCGCACCCAGATAGTCATGTGCCAGCGGCACATAAGCCGCCCTGCCCGGCTCCACGGCAAAGGACACACCCACAATGCGCGCCTCCATATAATTGAGGCTGGTGGTCTCGGTATCAAATGCAAACAGTTCGGCTGCCGCCAGTGTTTCCAGCCAGACATCCAATGCAGCCTGCTCTGTCACAATGTCATAGTCCACATCCATCTGCACCGCCTCTGGAACTGGCGTCTCGCCCGCATCCAAAAGCTCGTCCAGCCATGAGCGAAACTCCATCCGCGTAAACCAGTCGACCAAAGCCTCCTGATCCGGGGCGGCGTTGGTAAGCTGCTTGGGGCCTTTTTCCAGCGCCACATCGGTTTTGATCGTCGCCAACAAATAGGACAGGTAGGCGCTGTCTTTTTCTTGGGCAAGCTTCGCGCCCATGGTCTTGGCGCCGCGAAAAGACAGCTGTGACACTTGTTCCAGATTAGCGTAGATGTCATCGAGGCTGCCCAAGCCCTGCAGCAGACCCAGCGCCGTTTTCTCTCCGACACCCGGCACACCCGGAATGTTGTCCACCTTGTCTCCCATGAGCGCCAGGAAATCGATAATCAGCGAGGGCGGGATACCGAATTTAGCTTCTACGCCGGCCTCATCCATCACCGTGTCGGTCATCGTGTTGACCAACGTGGTGTGCGCATTCACCAGCTGCGCCATATCTTTGTCACCGGTGGAAATCACCACATGCATCCCTTGTTCGCTCGCTTGGCGCGCTAACGTGCCGATCACATCATCCGCCTCCACGCCCGGTTCACAAATAAAGGGTAGGCCCATGGCCTTGACGATTTCGTGAATGGGTTCGATCTGTTCGCGCAATTCATCCGGCATCGGCGGCCGATGCGCCTTGTATTCTGCGAAGATAGCGTCTCTGAAGGTCTTACCTTTGGCATCAAACACCACCGCCACAGGACTGTCGGGGTAATCCAGCAGGAGACGCCGCAGCATGCTGATCACACCGCGCACCGCGCCGCTATTGAGACCGCTGGAGGTCGTCAGCATAGGCAGCGCGTGAAATGCTCGGTAGACATAGGACGAACCGTCGACCAGAACCAAGGGTGCAGTGGTGGAATCCATAATAGAACTCACTTTGTCGGGTGCCGCACACAGAAAAGGGCGGCCAATTTAGTATGATGCGCTAGCACAGGCTATGGCGCTGGCTATGGCGTGATGCTATCGGTCCCAAATGAAGCGCGCAGAACGATAGGTCACTTTCATCTTAGCCAAGTCCAGGGGTGCCCTGAAAAAACCGTGGTAGTCACCTCTTGGGTTAATAAGTACTATATTAGAACTATGGTCGACCTGATAGCTGCCGTCTTCGTCCATCACCTTACGAAAAGGGGTGTTGAGCTTCGTCGCAAAACGGTGAATATCGAGAAATTCGCCTGTCACACCGGTAAAGTCGGGGTTGAAGTAGGGTACATAGTCCGCCAGCTGCTGCACGGTGTCCCGAGCCGGATCCACGGACACCATGACCACCTGCGGGTCCTGAGCTTCAGTGCCTTCCAGACTCTCTAGAAACGTATTAAGGAACGTCATGGTGGTGGGGCATATGTCTGGGCAGTGGGTGAAGCCAAAAAACACGAGCGTCCACTGACCCTCCAAGCGCCCAGGATTGAACGGGTTGCCATGATGGTCAACAAGGTCAAATTCGCCGATGTTTCTCGGAGTTTCCAACAAATAGAGTCCATTTGCGCTCATTTCCGACGCGGTCATTATGCGCGGCAGCGACACTCTATAGACAAATCCAGCGACAATAACGGTGATAAATAACAGCAGGCCTGCGATGGTCAATTTGATGTTGCGTGACTGGCTCATAGTGCGGCCACAGGAAAGACGTAATGATCGACCAGCATGATAACGAAGAGTGCCATCAAATAGAAAATCGAATATTTGAACGTCTTCATGGGGGCATTCGGATTCTTGTCCCGCATCAGCTCAATAGCCCAGTAGAGAAAGCCCGCCCCCAGGACCACCGCGCCCAGCAGGTATAGCGGTCCACTCATGCGCGTGACATAAGGCAACAGAGAAACCAAGAACAAGAGGATTGTGTACAACAGGATATGCAGCTTGGTGAACGCCACTCCGTGAGTAACAGGCAGCATCGGTATCGCGACGGCGGCATATTCCTCGCGTCGATGAATAGCTAAAGCCCAAAAGTGAGGCGGCGTCCACGCAAAAATAATCAGCACCAGCAGCAGCGCATGGCCGTGGATTTCGCCAGTGACCGCAGTCCAGCCGAGCAGGGGAGGGGCCGCACCTGCCAATCCACCAATAACGATATTTTGCGGCGTCGCACGCTTGAGAAACATGGTGTAGACAAACGCATAGCCCACCAGGGAAGCCAGTGTGAGCCAGGCGGTAAGCGGGTTAATCCAGACGATGAGGATATACAGGCCCACCCCGCCCAAGGCCATAGCAAACAACGTCGCCTGCAGATTCGTCACCCGACCCTGAGCAATGGGTCGGTTGTGCGTGCGGGTCATTTTTTGGTCTACCTGTTGGTCGACCAGGTGATTGACCGCTGCCGCAGAGCCCGCGCAAAGGCCAATACCCAGATTGCCCAGCACCAAAATATGCAAGGGCACCATGCCAGGAACCGCCATAAACATGCCGATGGCCGAGGTGAGAATCATCAAAAGAACCACATTGGGCTTCGTGAGCTCTTTATAGTCGCGCCAAGTGGCGGCGCCTGTCTGCCCTAGGTCTGTCATTAGCCACCAGAGTTTTTGAAAAGAAATTTAAGATCTGCAATCACGTCTTTATAAGGAACCTGTTCATTGTAAGACATCATAATCCATCCTGCGGGGTCTGCCAGATACCATGTGCCCGCATCGGATGAGTATTCCTCAAACAGCGCGTTATAGCCGGCGGCAGACAACGTCAGGGCCTGCAACCCACGATGCTCCGTCGCCAGGTATTCCGAAAAGTCTCCGGCAGCCGGAGCAGGGCGCCCATCGCTGAGCTGAGATACTACCAGCTCTGTGTCACCTGTGTGTTCCTCTTCGATATAGAAACGGCGAAGACGGCTGAAGTGCTTGCCCATGGCCACCTGAATCTGGCGCGTCACATACAGGCTCTTTTCGCAGGCCTCGTCACAACGTCCCCCCGCAGCGGGAATCAGCATAGCCCAACGCGGCTCCATATCTGCGAATTTTAGGATTACGCCGGACTCGTCAAGCAGTGTCTGATCGTCCAGTTGTCGCGGAGGCTGTACCAGTTCACCCCGGTTTGCGGTGCCCAAAATGCTCACGATATCCAAGTCACCACGGACCACAAAATACCACAGCCAGGTGGCCACCAGAGCCACCGTTACCGGAATGCCGCCTATCAGTAGCAATACCATGCGGTTGCGTGTCATTGAATGTGTTTCTGTCATTTATTTGCCCGTTTTCCATGCGCCGGAGATCACTTGCCCAAGATTACTGCTGCGCAACAGGTAAAACACCAGCAATACCCCTGCCATCGCAAACCACTGCACCGCGTAGCCGTGGTGCTTCTGCGGGCTCATATTCACTACCTGCCAATTCACCGTCAGCGCTCCCTGCTCTCCCGCGGCAATACGAACGGGGTAGGGGAAGACGCTGCCCGCGCCTTGTGCCGACATCGCGGGCTCAAGTTTATCCATTTCCACTGCCTGTATAACCTTGGGCCAGCCCTGTTCCAGTTGCTGTTCCGCCAGCAAATAGGGCTCTCCTGGCGCAACATAAACCTGACCCATAACATCCACCGACCCTTCGATTACCGGCACGTCCGGCAATGCCCGCCGGCCAGCATCACCTGCTATCCAACCGCGATTGACCAGCACGCTAGCCGCGCTATCGGAAAGCCGCAGGACATTTAACACCTGATAACCGAACTTACCGTTGTGTATCTGGTTATCCAAAAGAAAATACTGATCAGCCAAATAGTTGCCGCTCACCTGCACAGGCACATACGCGAGCGACTCTGCAGATTGCTCCCATAGCTCAGAAACAGGGGCTGGACGCTGCCGCTGACGCTCCTCAAAAGAAGACGCCAGCGCTGCTTTTTCGTCGGCGCGCTGCAGCTGCCAGAGGCCCAAGCTGAACATCAGCGGAACCATCACCACGGTAAACAAGGTAATGCGCCACTCAAGGTCAAAATGTAATCCGGTTTTTTCTCCAGACATTATCCTGCTCCAAGGCAAATCGGTTCGACTGGTTTATACTGCACCGAACTGTTGAGGGAGACATCCATTGTTAAAAACTACAATTGTACTACTGATGCTGGCGCTGGTCGCCAGCCTAGGAAGCGGTTTCTATTACTTGATGCTCGACCAGGGTAACAAGGAACAGAGGCGCACCGTTCACTCTCTGGGCGTTAGACTCGGCATTGCCGCTGTGCTCCTGACACTGGTGATTTACGGCGTTGCTACCGGCCAATTGGGTCACATCAATCCCTGGGATACCGGGCCATAACAGCCAACGGGCACCCAGGTTGGAACGCGAAAACGGCCTAAAGAATGTACACAAACAGAAACAAGAACACCCACACTACGTCGACAAAGTGCCAGTACCAGCTGGAGGCCTCGAAGCCAAAATGATCTGTCGCTGTAAATTGCTTGCCAATCACAGAACGCAACAGCTGAATAAGCAGCATCGTCATGCCCATGAATACGTGAAAGCCGTGAAAGCCCGTCAACATAAAGAAGGTGGAGCCGTAAATGCCTGAATTCAGCGTCAACCCGAACTCATTGTAAGCCTCATAGTATTCCATAATCTGTAGGTACACGAAGATCATGCCCAGAGCCACAGTGATACCCAGCCACAAGTTGAATTTTTTCTTGTCGCCATTGAGGATGCCCAAGTGTGCGATATGGCAGGTGACACTGGAAGTTAACAGGACGAGCGTGTTCCACAGTGGCAGCCAATGCCACCAGACGTGTGCATCAGCAAAGGACATGCTCGTGTGGGCGCTGGTGAAAGAACCGTTATTTGCGATGAGCTGTGTTGCTGCGCCACCCATTGCTTCCTGCGGTGTCTGCATCATCGGCCAAGAAAAGTCGAAACCAGGCCAAAGCAGCCCGTTCATGCGCCCGCCATCACCTTCGCCCCCAAGCCAGGGGCCTGCGAGATTGCGCACATAGAACAGCGCGCCAAAAAATGCAAAAAAGAACATGAGTTCAGAAAAAATGAACCAGAACATGCCAAGCACATACGATTTTTTCAGCTGGGCGCTATTGAGGCCCGCAATGTTTTCCCTGATGGCGGTTCGAAACCAGCTAAAAAGCGTAGCGGCAAAGAAAAACATCCCGAACAAGAAAATAGACCACGAGTTGGTGGCCTCATCCGGATCCCCGAACGTCATATCATTCATGATGCCCGAAGCGCCATAGATGCTCAGGATCAGGCCTGTAGTGGCGCATAATGCCAGCCTGCTCTTCTCTGGTACGTAATACTTCTCGTACTCCGTGGAAGTCTGACCTGTCATAGTGTTTCTCCGTTTATAGCGTGCCGGCACGCCGGCCCGCACATCAGCGTGCGGCCAAGGCGCCGCTCGCCATATCTGTTACATCAAAAATGGTGTACGACAGGGTGATGGTGCCGATGTCGCGCGGCAGGTCCTGGTCGACAATAAACTGCAGCGGCATTTCTGCCGAGCTCCCGCCATCGAGGGGCTGCTGGTTAAAACAGAAACACTCTGTTTTATGGAAATACTTTGCCGCTCTTGACGGTGAAATGCTGGGTATCGCCTGAGCAATCATCGCATCTGGCCTAGGGTTGTGCGCAAAAAACACCGTATCATTCACTGCGCCCGGATGCACCTTCATCGCCGTTTTTGTCGGCGAGAACTCCCAAGGCATACCCGCGTTGTTCGTCGCAATAAATTGTATCGTTATCGTGCGGCTTTCATCGACCCTCGCTTCGACGGCGGTGTAGGCTTGCCCATTCGTTTTGCCGTTAATGCCCAGCACATCACATAGCACGTTATACAGCGGCACCATCACCACAAAAACAAACGCAAACATGATCACCGCAGTCACGGCCAACTTAGCCGAGGTGTTGACGATGGGATTGTTGCTCAGTTTCAACATCGCTATGCTTTCTACTTAACCAGTGGCGGAGTTTCAAAGGTGTGGTAGGGCACAGGCGTGGGAAGTGTCCACTCCAGGCCTTCCGCGCCGTCCCACACTTTTTCATCACTGACCGGGTCGCCGGCCACAATGGTTGCGATCACGTTGTACAGGAACAAGATCTGTGAAGCGCCATAAATAAATGCGCCAATACTGGACATCATATTGAAATCAGCGAACTGCAGGGCGTAGTCGGGAATCCTACGCGGCATGCCCGCCAAGCCCACGAAGTGCTGGGGGAAGAACGCCAAATTGAAACCAATGAATGAAATCCAGAAATGGGTTTTGCCCATTGTCTCGTTGTACATACGACCACACCATTTGGGCAGCCAGAAATAAATGGCTGCCGTCATGCTGAACACCGCGCCGGCCACCATGACATAATGAAAATGGGCAACGACGAAATAAGAATCGTGATATTGGAAGTCAGCAGGTGCAATAGAAAGCATCAGACCCGTAAATCCGCCAATGGTAAACAGAATTATAAAGCCAATGGAAAACAGCATTGGTGTCTCAAAAGACAGTGCTCCGCGCCACATGGTAGAAATCCAGTTAAACACCTTCACCCCCGTTGGCACCGCAATCAACATAGTCGCGTACATAAAGAACAATTCACCCGCAACGGGCATTCCGACCGTGTACATGTGGTGCGCCCAAACAATGAATGAAAGAAAGGCGATAGACGCGGTGGCATAGACCATTGAGTCGTAGCCAAATAACGGCTTGCGGGAAAACGCAGGAATAATCTGCGACACCACACCGAATGCTGGCAGGATAATGATGTATACCTCGGGGTGGCCAAAGAACCAGAATATGTGCTGGAACAGTACCGGGTCACCGCCGCCCGCAGCGGAAAAGAAGCTAGTGCCAAAGTGTACGTCCATTAACATCATGGTCACCGCACCCGCGAGCACCGGCATTACGGCGACTAACAGGAATGCTGTTATCAGCCACGTCCACACAAATAACGGCATTTTCATATAGGTCATGCCAGGAGCACGCATATTCATTACCGTCGCGATGATATTGATTGAGCCCATAATGGAAGAAAGCCCCAATACATGGATACAAAAAATAAAGTACGTCACCGATGGACCGGCATAAGTTGTCGACAGTGGGGCATAAAAAGTCCAGCCCGCTGCCGGCGCACCACCTTCCATAAACAACGTAGACGCTAACAACAAAAAGGCCGGTGGCAGAATCCAGAAGCTCCAGTTGTTCATCCTCGGAAGGGCCATATCTGGCGCACCGATCATCAGCGGAATCAACCAGTTTGCCAGGCCGACGAAGGAGGGCATGATCGCCCCAAATACCATGATGAGCCCATGCAGGGTGGTCATCTGGTTGAAGAACGCGGGCTCGATCAACTGCATGCCGGGCTGAAACAGCTCGGCACGAATGATCATGGCAAAAAAGCCGCCCAACAGAAACATCGAAAACGAAAACCACAGATACATGGTTCCAATATCTTTATGGTTAGTGGTAAAAAGCCACCGACTAAGGCCCTTGGCAGGACCGTGATGATGATCGCCCATCGTTAACTCCTCCAGTTAGCCTTTTTTGTAGTTGTAGACGTCAATGGGCTGCAAACTGTCGCCCATATTGTTGCCGAATGCGTTGCGCTGATACGTAATCACCGCGGCCATATCGACGTCGCTCAGTTGCCCACCAAAAGCTTGCATGGATGTGCCAGGAACGCCGTTGATGCCTATTTCGAGATGTGCGTTGATGTCGCCGGTAGCCACTGCACTGCCTGCGATGGCGTTACCCACACCTCCTTCACCTTTCCCGCCATGACAGGCTAGACAACTTGTGTCGTAAACTGATTCGCCGCGAACCATCAACTCATCCAAGGTAAAGTCCTGGGACGTCAATTGCTTAACCTCAGTGGCTTCGCTCTGCTTTGCCGCAATCCACTCGCCATACTCTTCTTTGCTGACCACATTAACGACGATAGGCATAAAACCGTGTGACTTGCCACACAGCTCCGCGCACTGCCCGCGATAAATGCCTTGCTCCGTCGGCCGCGCCCAGGTCTCATTAATAAATCCCGGAATCGCGTCTCTCTTAACGGCCAACGCAGGCACCCACCAGGAGTGAATAACATCATTCGCCGTTACCAAAAAACGTATCTTGGTGTCGACCGGCAAGACTAGAGGCTGGTCTACTTCTAACAGATAGTACTCACCCTTGGCCTCGTCGTTATATATCTCGGCCTGAGGCGTGCGCAAATTACTGAAGAAGCTAACGTTTTCACCCTCTTCATTTAGATATTCATACTTCCACTTCCACTGGTAGCCGGTTATCAAGATATCCAATTCGGCATCATCAGTATCATAAAGCGTGAGCAGGGTAGTGGTGGCCGGCACCGCCATGGCAATCAGGATAAAAAACGGCACCACCGTCCAGGCAATTTCCACCGTCGTACTCTCGTGGAACGTCGCCGGCGTGACACCGCGTGATTTACGATGGAAGATGATGGAGTAGAACATCACCCCGAATACAGCAACCCCAATGGCCACACAGATCCAAAGAATGATCATGTGCAAATCATAAATCTCCCGGCCGAGCTCGGTGACTCCGGGTGTCATATTGATGCTGCTAGCCTCGCCGCCCGCTGCCATGGCAATGACGCTCATGAACAACAGCACAGGACCCAGCGCGAGCTTACACAGCCGCTTCGCCTTAAAACCCATTTCCCGTGTCTCCATGTAGTAAAAAATGTGATGTCCTAACCAGCAATTCTGCAGACCGTCGCCCCTTGACCAGGACTAATAGCAATTAATCGGAGCCGGCGCCTAAATATTGAGGGGGACTCGAACGTACGGTTTGCTGAAGTTACCCATTACTGTGTGTTTTCGGCGTTACGAGTCGTGCCCGCACCTGTCAAAAACGCGCGAATTATAGCGGAAGCGGATTGTAAATCCTACTTTGTTAATCGCTTTATGAAGCTTTGGTATTTTTCACTCTGACGAGTAACAGCCTGCTGCGCGATACGCCAATACATGTTGAGATTCGACACGTGCGCAGTCTGCGCAAAGTACATCCTTTGTGTCAACCGCGTATTGGGCGCCCGATCCATTATCGCTTCCGCTGGCGCCTCTGGGGGACACACATTACTCGCCCTGTGGCGTGTCGCCTGATGGCTGAAGGTCAATAAGCGTCACTCGCTCTGCCGGCGTTTCTACTCTTCGAGCCGCGGCACGACTTACCCGCGTGGGAAGTTCTGCCACTTTCGGGGCCATCGCTACAACGGGACTCTCTTCCGGCAAACCGGGGCGCTCTTCACTGAAACCGCAGCTCACACAAAGCCTTTGATCCGTATCCATGTCGACCAAAATCTTGTCCATCAGCGCACAACGGGGGCAAACAGCGCCCGCGATGAAACGCCTACGGGTTTGGTCAGTGTTCATGATCGTACTCCGAATAGCGGCCAAAACAGGCCCACGTCGTGACAGGGACCTTATTATAACAGTTTCGTGCTGCTGCTTGGGCGCTGCAGCCATGGCGACTTCCGTGGGTTTAGGGTAGAACGCCACCATTAGGGAACTGAAACCTGTCGTGCCGCAACCGACCGCTTCAGGCGGCTTCCATCGCCTCGCGTAACTGGTCGATTACCGAGCGCGTCTCAGGGCGCAATTGTCGCCAAATATAGAACGCCTCTGCGGCCTGCTCCACCAACATACCAAGGCCGTCGGACACAGCTCCAGCGGCATGGTCAGCTGACCAGCGCAGGAACGGCGTCGGCTCCGCGCCATAGACCATATCGTAACAGCAGCTACGTTCTGTCAGCATTGAGCTTGGCAACTCGGGCACCGCCCCCGACAACCCGGCACTTGTGGCATTGATAATCAAATCAAATTGGCGCGTGCCGATCAAATCGAATGCGCCGCCCTCCAATGGACCAACACCCGCAAACTCCACCGCCAACTCGGCCGCGCGAGCAGCGGTCCGATTGACGACTAAAAGCTCTCGTGGGCGCTCCCGCAACAGCGGCTCCAATACGCCCCGGGCGGCGCCGCCGGCGCCCACCAACAACACACGCAAGCCTTGCACGGTCCAGCCAAGATTGGCGATCAAGTCGCGTATCAGGCCGATGCCGTCCGTATTATCGCCATCGATAAGGCCATCATCGGCAAGGGTCAACACATTTGCTGCGCCAGCACGAAGTGAGCGCTCACTGTTGCGATGAGCCAGCGCAAATGCCTCATGCTTGAACGGCACAGTGATATTCAGTCCCGCTCCGCCACCTTCAAAAAAACGATTTGTAGCCTGAACAAAGTCATCAAGCTCCACGCGCACGGCACGATACTCAATGTGCTGCGCGTATTGCTGCGCAAACAAGGTATGGATAATGGGCGACTTGCTCTGCTTAATCGGGTTGCCAAACACCGCGAACTTGTCTTTTTCCATCATGTCTTGCTCCTGCCATGGGCTGCTTCCGCCAACCAGTCCCTATTCTGGAGATAATAATCTGTTAGCTCTGCCTCGGGCGTACCGGGCAGCGCACTATAGTCATAATCCCACCGCACCAGGGGAGGCAACGACATCAGAATGGCCTCCGTTCGACCACCGGACTGCAGACCAAACAAAGTGCCCCGATCAAATACTAAGTTGAACTCCACGTAGCGACCGCGCCGATAAAGCTGAAACCGCCGCTCCCGCTCACCGTAAGCTCGATTCTTGTTTCGCTGCACCAGCGGGCGATACGCTCGAAGGAAGGAGTCCCCAATAGCGCGCATAAAAGCGAAGCTAGTATCGAAACCCCATTCATTTAAGTCGTCAAAAAACAGCCCGCCGACGCCACGTGGTTCGTCGCGGTGTTTAAGGTAAAAATACTCATCACACCACGTCTTGAAGCGCGGGTAGACATCGTCGCCAAAAGGCTCGCAAGCCTCCGCCGCCACACGATGCCAGCTGACACAATCCGCCTCATTGCCATAGTAAGGCGTGAGGTCGTAACCTCCGCCGAACCACCAAATGGGTGCTTCGCCTGGCTTGCTCGCAACAAAAAAGCGTACATTGGCATGCGAGGTGGGAACGTAAGGGTTATGCGGATGAATGACCAACGACACGCCCAAGGCTTCATAGCTGCGCCCGGCTAACTCCGGCCGGGATGCGCTGGCAGACGGGGGCAGTGCCGAGCCCTGCACGTGAGAAAAGTTAACGCCTGCCTTCTCAAAGACCGCACCTTCCCCCATAACACGAGTGCGACCGCCGCCGCCTTCGGGGCGATGCCACTGATCGTCCATAAAGACGGCCTCACCATCTTCCGCAGCCAAGACATCACAAATGGTGTCCTGCAGCTGCAAAAGATACGTTTTGACCTGCTCAACTTCCATACGTGGAATTCCTACAAAATACGCCGTAGGACATTATAGGCACCCTCACCGACAAGCCCTACTAACTGCGGATGATTCGACCATTAGTAATGTCCCGAATAGGCGTCGGCCGCCCTGAGACGCCAATCCTGCCCGGCAATAGGTAGTCCAAGCCGTCGCCAAAATAGCGCCTAACCTGAAAGGCTTCCCGCGCTGGACGCGCACCCGTCCGGTTGGCCGACGTGGAGACCAGAGGGCCGCCCCAAGCCGAGCAAAGCGCACTGACTACAGGGTGGTCGCTCACGCGCACCGCCACCGAGGCGTGTTCACCACAAATCCAGCCGGGTACTTGGCCTAGGTGCGGCAACAACCAGGTCGCCGGCCCCGGCCAGCTATCCGCCAATGTTGCTCGCTGCTGTACTGTAAGGCCTGCTAACAAAAAACCTATCTGGTCCTCGGTCGCCGCCACCAAAATTAGACCCTTGGCCACCGGTCGGCGCTTGAGCGCCAGCAGGTGTGCCACCGCGTCCGCATTGTTAGGGTCGCAGCTAAGACCCCACACTGCCTCCGTCGGACAAGCAATCACGCCGCCGGCGCGTAAGGCGCAGACTGCTGCCTCCACACGCAGAAACCCGGACGGGGGACGCATAATAAATTAGCCTTTGAGCTTTTCCTGCAATGCCGCATCTTTAGCGTAGATCACGTCGGCATTCGCAGCACGCTCATCGCGCAGCTTTTGTGACAGCTGTGGATTTGCCAGCGACATCATTTGAACCGCCAGATAGGCCGCATTCTTGGCGCCGGCCTTTCCGATCGCGACGGTTGCAACAGGAATGCCTGCGGGCATTTGCACCGTGGATAACAAGGCATCCATCCCATCCAACGAAGCGTTCATTGGAACCCCGATAACCGGCTTAACCGTCGCCGCAGCGACAGCGCCAGCAAGGTGGGCGGCCATGCCGGCAGCGGCAATAAAAACTGCGCAGCCGCGCTTTTCGGCGTCTTCTACATACGCTTTGGTGACTTCAGGCGTGCGATGGGCGGACGTTATACGCGCCTCAAAGGGAATTTCAAACGTGCGCAACACATCAAAACTGGCCTCTAGAACAGGTAGATCTGAGTCTGATCCCATCACAATGGCAACAAAAGGTTTACTCATTGATTATCTCCAATTAACGATTACGGCAACGCCGCGGATGAAAAACGCCAAATTTTACCAACTGATGCAGACTTAGCAAGTCCCCATGCGACTAACACCGAATAAATCCTCCGGCCGCCCGCACCACCAGCCCCGACAACTCCAGAGCAGATAGCTCTGCCAACACCTGCGCCGCGGGTCGGCCGCTATATTTTACCAAAGCATCCAACGCAACCGCCTCAAAGCCCACTAGGGTTAACAGCCAGGACTGACTGGACGGCGCATGGCGATTGCCGGGGGAGGCTGCAGCATAACTGGCCTGCTGCAAAGCATACAAGGGGCCAAGCTCTTCGAGGATATCATTGACCTCCTGCACCATCTTTGCGCCGTCTCGAATGAGCTTGAGACAACCCCGCCCGCCATCATGGAGCATGGACCAGGGCAGGGCAAAAACTTCCCGCCCTTGCTCCATCGCGGTTCCCGCGGTTATCAGAGAGCCACTGGGCAACGCCGCCTCAATAACCAGCACCCCCAAGGATAGACCGCTGATAATACGATTGCGTTTGGGGAAATTTTGCCGCAGCGGAGGCGTACCAGGAGGAAACTCTGTCACGAGGCAGCCTGCCTGCTCTAGCTGCCGCGCCAGCGCCTGATGACGCCGAGGATAAACCGCATCGATGCCTGTGGCCATCACTGCAACGCTTTTGCCGCCGGCTTCAAGCGCGCCCAGATGCGCCGCGCCATCAACACCAAGCGCCAAGCCAGAGCAGATGTGCAACCCCGTCCTCACCAATTGGCCGCTCAAAGTTTGAGCCAGCCGCAGGCCAGCGGAGCTGGCGCGACGACTCCCTACCACCGCCAATTGCGCGTCTAGCAGCACCGCGGGGTCACCACGAACGTACAATAATGGAGGGGGGTCGTGAATCGCTCTCAACAGCGCAGGATAGCGCTTATCATCAATGTCTAACGCTATTGCGCCAACAGCTTCAGCTGCGGCTTTTGCTTTGGTAACGTTCATACATCATCCTTGATGTTATGTCGGTGAGGTTTATGCGGGACACGAAGCCGCTAATTGCCGTGCTTTAGGTCTATTGCTGGCACATCACGGTTGTTTAATCAGGTCAAAAATGGACAGCGGCCGGGTCGCCTTGAGTACGATAGCGAAACTGACTTTTTCATAGGACTCAAATATCATTGCTAGGCCCGCACGCGTATCCGGTAACACCACATTCGTTTGCGATATCTTATCGAATAAATGCTTCCCGGCTTGATAGACTGCCACTACATTGCCAATTTGTAGGCCATCCCGCTTACCCTTATTGATCACAACGATACTCATATCACCGATCTGGGTTAAGCCCCCTTCAACGGCGATCATGACACCACCGACAATATCCTGCTCCGGTGCCTGTGGGTGGTAGCTCGCGTCCAATATGCGCTCCTCTATAGGGAACAATCGGTCGCCAATGCGGACCTCTTCTTCGATGCGAGTGACCTGCAGCTCAGTGACCTCATCCCGGTTACTGCTGAGCAATTTGGCGTTGCCAACATCAATAACCTCGTAACCCAAAAACTCTTTGGTCACCGGATCGATGTAACTCTGACCTGCGCGGTATATCGCGTAAGAACGCTCGCCATCCGGAAAAGGGCCACGACCAAAAATAGTGTCGCCAGGCCCCGCAAGCAAGGCCCGATCGCCAGCGGCGACGATATACGCTGAGTTTTTAATCTCCTGTGCGTCCATAACCCGATTGCGCCTTAACCAAGGGCCGATTTGGTCAAGAGGGATTGCAGGAATCGCTAGATTCAGAGAGCTCACACGCATATTAGGGCTGAGCTTGACCTCTCGGCCCCGACGCAAGCGCAGGCGAGGATGGCCATCAACCCACACCAAGTAGAGTTCATCCCCGGGATAAATCAGGTGCGGATTATCGATCTGTGGGTTGGCGTCCCACAACTCAGGCCAAAGCCAAGGCTCCTTCAGGTACAGGCCAGAAATACCCCAGAGGGTGTCGCCCTTTTTAACACTATACGTTTCTGGCACGTCGTCGTTGAGCTCTACCGCCGCCTGCATCCAGCTGCTAAACAGCAGTGCCGCCAGAAGCAAACAAACCGATAGTGGCTTTATTTTCATTGTTTTGCGTCCCTGTCTGGCCTAGTTATTATTGACCCATTTGAAATAATCGACGCTGTAATCGCGCCGGCCTTGTCTGCACAGCAGGGTTATTGCGCCACTGTAGCCCTGCGATACACCGCAACAGCGATCTGCCTCCGCGGACTTTACCCACAGGTATGATATGTTGCGGCACTGCGGTGCTAGCCGGCCTTTAATGACAAGCTGTATAATAAGAACAGTTTGCTGCCGCGTTTTAGAGCTGGCAAGCCCAAATGTTATTAATTCACGCAGCCAATTTAAGCCACTTCTGACGACCAGATGGACATTCAAACTCATGGCAGTACTGGAAATACTCGAATTCCCCGACCCTCGCCTCCGCACAAAGGCCACTCCGGTTGAGCGTGTGACTAGAGTCACTCGCAAGCTTATCGACGATATGCTCGAGACGATGTATGCCGCCCCCGGTATCGGTCTGGCAGCGACGCAAGTAAATATCCACCAGCGGTTGCTGGTGATGGATGTCTCCGAAGATAAAACAGCACCAATGGTGTTTCTCAACCCTGAGCTGTCCGTGTTAGACACCGAGCTGGATGAATATGATGAAGGCTGCCTGTCTGTTCCCGGGTTTTATGAAACGGTTAGTCGCCCCCAAAAAGTGACTGTCACCGCGCTGGGTCGTGACGGCGAACCTTTCACCTGCGAACTAGAAGGCCTCGCAGCAGTCTGCCTGCAACACGAAATTGACCACCTGAACGGAAAGTTGTTTGTCGATTATCTATCGCCCTTGAAACGACAACGTATTCGTAGGAAGCTGGAAAAAGACCAGCGCCAGCGCGTCTGAACACTATGTCAGCCTCCCCTTTGCGCATCCTCTTCGCCGGCACTCCCGGTTTTGCCGCCTCTCATCTAGAGCGTCTTATCGCGAGTAAACACCACATTCTTGCCGTGTACACGCAGCCGGACCGTCCCGCGGGAAGAGGGCGCAAGCTACACGCTAGCCCGGTAAAGCAAATGGCAGAGCTCGCTGGCCTAACCGTGTGCCAGCCAGCATCACTGAAAAATGAGGAGGCGCAACGACAGCTGGCCGCATTCAATGCCGATGTGATGGTCGTTGTCGCATACGGGCTGATTTTGCCTCAGGCCGTGCTAGACACCCCGCGCCTAGGGTGTCTCAACGTACACGCTTCACTATTACCCCGCTGGCGCGGTGCGGCACCAATACAACGTGCCATTGAAGCCGGTGATGCCACTACAGGCATTACTATTATGCAAATGAATGCCGGCCTGGATACTGGCGAGATGCTGGCCTGCGTCAGCTGCCCTATAGGCTCCCGGACCAACGCTGCCGGCCTGCATGACGAGCTGGCACTGTTGGGCCCGCCCTTACTAGGCGACGTTTTAGCCGCTATCGAAAGCCATCAGCGGCACAGCCGACCGCAAGACGATGAGCACGCCAATTACGCGTATAAAATTCTCAAGCCCGAAGCACAGATTGACTGGAGGCACAGCGCCTCGGTGCTGGATCATAAAATTCGGGCGTTCAATCCGTTCCCTGTGTGTTACTGCAAACTCGACGGGCAACGCGTCAGAATCTGGCAAGCCAGTCCATTGCTGTCCACAGCCGCTACGCAAATGCCTGGAGCCATCCTGCGCGCCGACAAAGAAGGTATCACCGTACGTTGTGGTGAAGGCGAACTCACCATCGAGGTGCTGCAGTTGGAGGGCGGAAAACCACTGGAAGCAAAGCAACTCCTCAGCGCGTATCAGGCGTTGTTCGCTACCGGCAAGCACTTCACCTTGCCCGTCGCGAGTGTCGATACATGAGCGCGGATGTGCGGGCGACTGCCGCCCGCGTTATCGGGGCTGTCATTGGAGGGCTCTCCTTGAACCAGGTCCTGCCAGAGAAACTCAACGACGTCGGCGAGCGAGACCGTGCTTTATTGCAACAGTTGAGCTATGGCACATTACGCCAGAGCCCTCGACTACAGGCTATTCTCAAGCAGTTACTAGACAAACCCCTGCGCGACAAAGACCGCGACGTACAAGGCCTTCTGCTCTGCGGACTATACCAATTAGACAGCACACGGGTTCCAGACCACGCGGCTGTCGCAGCCACCGTCGATGCCACCCGTGCATTGAAAAAACATTGGGCAAAGGGCATGACCAATGCGGTATTGAGGCGTTATCTACGCGAACGCGAGCAATTAACACAAGCGCTTGATGAGGCCGCAGCCGCCAGCCATCCGGCCTGGTTGTTCCAAAAAATATTGGCACAATGGCCTGCTGCCGCAGCCGCAATCATCGATGCCAACAATCAACAGCCTCCAATGACTCTCCGCGTAAACCGCGGCCAAGCCTCTAGGGACGACTATATCAGCAGCCTTAAAGGTCATGGCATTGCGGCCAAGGCTGGCTGCCTGAGTAAACATGCCATCCAGCTAGCCGTGCCGATAGATGTCTGGGATCTGCCAGAGTTCAGCGCTGGCAGGGTGAGCGTACAGGATGAGGCGGCCCAAATGGCGGCCTTACTGCTACAAGCCGGAGCAGGGGAACGCGTACTGGATGCCTGTGCCGCGCCCGGGGGCAAGACGTGTCATATCTTAGAGTTGCAGCCAGAACTGGCCGAGCTTGTCGCCATGGACATCGACGAACTACGCCTGCAAAAAGTGTCGGAAAACCTACAGCGGCTGAACCTGAAGGCGACTCTGATCACCGGCGATGCTGCAAGCCCTCCTGCTGCGTTGGAGCCCGCAAGTTTTGATCGTATTCTGGTGGATGCTCCCTGTTCCGCCAGCGGTGTCATTCGCCGGCACCCGGATGTGAAATTGCTGCGCCGAGAAAGCGATATTGCCCCGCTGGCAGATCAGCAACTGTGTATTCTGCGGGGCCTGTGGCCGCTGCTTAAAACAGGTGGCACATTGCTATACGCGACCTGCTCCATCCTAGACGAAGAGAACAGCCAAGTGATACAACGCTTTCTCACCGAAGAAGGCGACGCAGCGCTATCTGACACTGAAATGGCGGGCAGCGAGTCCGTCACCAGCGGGCGCCAACTGCTGCCATCAAGCGGCGGTACTGACGGTTTATTCTATGCCACGCTAAAAAAGGCCGGATAATAGTTGTGCATAATTGCGCCTCTGCGGTGCTTACAATCATCGAGCGATTTCTTTATCGTGAAAGAACACTTAAGTCCTCTTAATTCACTAGAACACATCGAGCCATGAAGATTATCATTCTCGGGGCTGGCCAAGTTGGCGGTACCCTCGCCGAGCACCTGGCCAACGAACAAAATGACATCATCGTCGTGGATACTGACGCCGATAAGTTGCGCGCCCTAACGGATCGCCTCGATATTGGCACGGTGGTCGGCGGCGCATCTCACCCCAATACGCTTTACCAAGCAGGCGCTGAAGATGCTGACATGCTTGTCGCTGTTACCAATAGCGACGAGATCAACATGATGGCTTGCCAGGTCGCACACACGCTATTTAAAACCCCCACCAAGATTTGTCGCGTTCGCTCGCCCAATTATCTGACTCACCAGGAACAGTTGTTTTCACGAGACCATATCCCTGTCGACGTCATCATTGGTCCAGAACAGTTGGTCACCCAAAACATCCAGAGACTGATAGAAAATCCCGGGGCTCTGCAAGTGCTCGATTTTGCCAAAGGCCGAGTTCAACTGGTTGCCGTAAAGGCCTACCATGGAGGGCCGATTGTTGGTCATGAGCTGAAGGAAATTCGCCGACATATGCCTAAGGTCGACACGCGCGTCGCTGCAATTTTTCGGCAGGACCGCGCCATCATCCCTGAGGGTGATACCGTGGTAGAAATCGATGACGATGTTTTTTTCATTGCGGCCAAAGAAAACATCAAAGCGGTCATGTCTGAGTTGCGCAAGGTCGACAAGCCCTACAAGCGAGTAATGATCGCCGGTGGCGGCAACATAGGCGCAACTCTGGCGCAGAACCTCGAAAACAAGTATCAAGTAAAGCTCATCGAGAAGTCCTACGCCCTTTGCCGCACACTGTCTGAGCGACTCAAGCACTGTATCGTTCTGCACGGCAGCGGCTCCGAGCCACAACTGCTTGCCTCCGAAAACATCGAAGCTACAGACGTATTTTGCGCCCTCACGAATAGCGACGAAGCCAATATTATGATGTCGATGCTGGCCAAACGTATGGGCGCCAAGAAAGTTATCACGCTGATCACTAATGCCGCCTATGCCGAACTGGTCGGTGACGAAATCGATATCGCCATATCACCACAGCAAATTACCATCGGCAGCCTACTAACGCATGTCCGCAAGGGAGATATCAGCAACGTTCACTCGCTACGGCGTGGGGCGGCAGAGGCTATTGAGGTAACAGCCCACGGTGATCCCCGCTCCTCTAAGGTTGTCGGCAGGCGCTTGGACGACATCACCCTGCCAAAAGGCGTGACCATAGGAGCCATTGTGCGTGATGAAAAGGTTCTTATTGCACACAGGCATGTCGTCGTAGAAACCGATGACCATGTCATCATATTCCTGCTCGATCGCAAACAAATCGGAGCTGTCGAAAAACTGTTTGCCGTTGGCTTCGGGTTTTTTTCCTAGACGATGCACTTCTCCGTCTCATTTCGGATTCTCGGCATCCTGCTAATGTTGTTCAGCTCTATCCAGCTGGTACCTCTGGCCCTTGCACTAATGGAAAAAGATGGCAGTGCTGCGGGCTTTGTGTCCGCGATATGCATTACTTTTTTTTCCGGCCTGTTGATGTGGTTCCCCCTGCGTAATGCCAGTCATGAACTGCGAATCCGTGATGGCTTCCTGATCACCTCAATGTTCTGGACAGTGCTGGGGTTGTTTGGTGCGCTGCCCTTTGCCCTCGCCGACACACTAGACCTGACGCCTGTAAGCGCAATATTTGAGTCTCTTTCAGGCCTTACCGCCACTGGGGCCACGGTTATCGTGGGACTCGATAGCCTACCTCATTCCATTCTCATCTACCGTCAGCTACTCCAATGGCTAGGCGGCATCGGCATTATCGTGGTCGCTGTGGCAATACTGCCAATGCTGGGCGTGGGAGGAATGCAGCTGTACCGAGCCGAAACACCTGGACCGTCTAAGGACAGCAAGCTGACGCCCAGAATCACCGAGACAGCCAAGGCTCTATTTAGCGTCTATTTACTTCTCACCATCGCCTGTGCCATCGCCTATTACGCCGTCGGCATGTCGGCCTTCGATGCTATCGCCCACTCTTTTTCTACGGTATCTCTAGCGGGATTTTCAACTCACGATGAGAGCCTTGGTTTCTTCAAAAGTGATGCTGTCCTCGTTGTTGCTTCGGTATTTATGTTTATTTCGAGTATTAATTTCGGCTTGCACTTCATGGCTTGGCGGCGGGGATCAGTCGCATCGTACCGTAAAGATTCGGAGACGCGCTTCTATACTGCGGCGGTGTTGGCATGCATACTGATTACTATTTACTGCCTGATCATCTGGGATATACACGGGCATAAAGACAGTATTCTTCACGGTGTATTTCAGGTCCTGTCTATTATCACCACGACGGGATTCTCCACAGGCAATCTTTCTGTTTGGCCTATAGCCCTGCCAATAATGGCGATCTTTTTCTCTTGCATGGGCGGTTGCGTTGGCTCAACAACGGGCGGCATTAAGGCCATGCGTGTCATGCTGATTTATAAACAAGGGCTGCGAGAACTTAAGCAACTGGTGCACCCCCAGGCAGTGATTCCACTAAAAGTCGGAGGGCGCCGAGTAGAAGCGACGGTGGTCAGTGCCGTGTGGAGCTTTTTTGCCGTCTATACATCGTCGTATATCATTTTATTACTAATGCTAATGCTAACGGGAATGGACTTCATCACCGCCTTCTCATCGGTCGCGGCAGCGCTTAACAACCTGGGGATAGGCATCGCCGGCGTCGCGAATGGGTTCAGCGACATCAGTGAAACGGCCAAGGGGATCATGTGCTTTGCCATGCTGCTCGGGCGTCTAGAGATCTTTACGCTGCTGGTGTTATTTACCCCGGCATTCTGGCGCACCTAGCCTTCGCGATTGACTGACTTCGTTTAGGCTCAGCGTATATCCGGTCGCGTTTTCTTGATCATTTCATACGCTGCCTGAATCTCCTGCGCGCGTGCCGTTGCCAGTTTTATCATATCTTCAGGAACACCTTTTGCGATCAGTTTGTCTGGATGATTTTGGCTCATCAGTTTGCGATAGGCGCGCTTCAATTCCTTGTCGCCGATAGTCCTGTCAACACCCAGCGCCGAGTAGGCGTCTTCTAAACTATGTTCTGAGCGGGCCGCAGAACCGCCTTGGTGGAAGTGCTCTTGCGCGCGCGCCATGCGCAACATCAGTTCCAATTGTGCAGCGCTCAAGCCCATCAGGCCGGCAATGCGCATTAGCGCCGCGTGTTCAGATGGCTCGATACCCTTATCCACCTGCGCCAGAGAGATCAGGAACAACAACAAGGTCTGTTGCAGTTGCCGTCGAGGGCCACAGGTCTTCAAAAACGCGGCGACTACCGGTTCAATTTCAAAACTGACGACGGACCCCTGTCGAAATAGGTCAATGGCCCGTTCGCGCTGATCGCCGCTCAAGCCCATCTGGGCAATGAAGCTCTCGGTATGGTCTATTTCTGAGCGAGAAACATGACCATCTACTTTCGCCAAATAGCCCGCCAGTAGGAAAGTCGTCTCGAAAAAACTATTTTTCACCCGCTCGACATTCTCCGGCGAACCGAAACGAAGCGCGTTATGCAGACCCCTGTCAAAAGTATGGCCTACCAATACACCCAAGATAAGGCCGGGCATGTGCCAGACCGAGTACCCGATTAATCCACCAATGATCTTTCCAAAAAACATACGCCTCCTCAACCTTGAGCCACATTCCAATCTGTCGTTTACACCAACCCCTACAAAAGCACGGTGCCGGAACGCAGGGCCACCCAGATCAGTATAAAGCGCCGTAAATTTACAGAAGAATTTTACTTTCGGGGAAAGCGCGTATTATGACGCTAAAAGAGGTTGTATAATAGCCAGCTTTTTGCAGCGACATGATGAGCGAACCGGTGGCACAAACCAAAAGCGAAACTCTTACATTTCAACAGCTGATCTTCAAGCTTCAACAGTTCTGGGCAGAGCAGGGCTGCGTTGTACTGCAGCCGCTGGATATGGAAGTCGGTGCGGGGACATTCCACCCAGCGACCTTCCTGCGCGCGATAGGGCCTGAAAGCTGGAGCGCTGCCTACGTGCAGCCCTGCCGCCGCCCGACCGACGGGCGTTACGGAGAGAACCCTAACCGCCTGCAGCAGTATTACCAGTTCCAGGTCATCATGAAGCCCTCCCCAAAGAACTTTCAAGATTTGTATCTGCAGTCTTTGACGACATTGGGCGTTGATACCTCCATTCACGACGTGCGCTTTGTTGAAGACAATTGGGAATCCCCCACCCTGGGGGCATGGGGCTTAGGCTGGGAGGTCTGGTTGAACGGCATGGAAGTGACACAGTTCACCTACTTTCAGCAAGCGGGTGGTCTAGAGTGCTATCCGGTCACCGGCGAAATTACGTACGGCATCGAGCGTATTGCGATGTACCTGCAAGGTGTAGACAGCATTTACGATTTGGTGTGGTCTGATGGACCTGCGGGCAAGGTGACCTATGGCGATGTGTTCCACCAGAACGAGGTGGAAATGTCCCGCTATAACTTCGAAGAGGCCGACATCAAACACCTGTTCGCCAGCTTCGATCACTGCGAGCACGAGGCCATGCGACTGGTTGAAAAAGACCTGCCTCTACCCGCCTATGAAATGGTAATGAAAGCGTCCCACGTCTTTAACCTGCTCGATGCTCGGCACGCTATTTCTGTTACAGAGCGCCAGCGCTTTATACTCCGCGTGAGGGCTCTGGCGCGGGCGGTTGCAAAGGCTTACTTCAACACCCGCGCCGGACTGGGTTTCCCGCTAGCCACCGAGGCCCTGCGTATAGAAACCTTGGACCGGATTCAGGCAGAGGCAAAATAGCGCATGAGCACTAACACGCTGCTAGTAGAATTGGGCACAGAAGAATTGCCCCCAAAGACATTGAAGCCTCTGAGCTTGGCGTTTCGGGATGGCATCGTAGATGGCCTGCAGCAACGCGAGTTACGTTATGGCCAAGTGCAGTGTTTTGCCACTCCGCGCCGTTTGGCCGTCCTCATTTTTGACGTCCAGTTAAAAGCGCCCGAGAAAACAGTCGAAGTTCTGGGGCCTCCGCTGGATCGCGCGCGAGACGAAGCGGGGAACTGGTCAAACGCCAGCAACGGTTTCGCTAAAAAACAGGGCGTAGCGCCGGAGCAACTGCAGACTATCGATACCCCTAAGGGGCCGCGTTTGGGTCTTCAAAAAACCGTCCCCGGCGTGGCTGCGCGGGATGCTCTCAACGCTATAATACAGAGCAGCATTGCGGGCTTGCCTATTGCACGGCGTATGCGCTGGGGCGCTAGTCGAGAAGAGTTTGTCAGGCCGGTACATTGGGTGGTTGCCATGCTGGGCCAGGATTGCGATCACGGTAAAATTTTTAACCTGAGCACCGGCAACACAACGCGCGGCCATCGCTTCCATAGCAGCGGTTTGATTACCTTAAATCACGCTGAGGATTACGAGTCTGCACTGGCAAAAGCCAACGTGGTCGCCTCTTTTGAGCAGCGCCAACAGATCATTCGTGAGCAGGTAGAGGCGCAGGCCCTCGCCCTGGGTGCTAACGCTGTTATCGCGACAGATTTGCTGGACGAGGTCACAGGCCTGGTGGAATGGCCGGTCGCACTCACTGGGTCCTTCGAGGAGCGCTATTTGCAAGTGCCGCCGGAGGCACTGATTTCTTCTATGAAAGAGCATCAGAAATATTTTCATCTGGTCGACAGCAATGGCGAGCTTCTGCCCCACTTCATCACCGTAGCGAATATTGAAAGTTCTGATCCACAGCAAGTCATAGCAGGTAATGAGCGGGTCATTCGCCCTCGGCTGTCAGATGCCGCCTTTTTCTTTGAAACGGATAAAAAAACTCCACTTGCGGACCGGGTCGCAAGTCTGAGCAATATCGTCTTTCAACAAAAGCTGGGGACCCTGCTGGATAAGACCCTGCGCATAAGCCAGCTAGCCGCTTTGCTGGCACCGGACGTCGGCGCGTCGGTTGCGTTTGCGCAACGGGCTGCGGAACTGAGCAAGGCCGACCTGGTGACCGATATGGTGCTGGAATTTGCCGATATGCAGGGCATTGCCGGATCTTACTATGCTCTGCACGACGGCGAAGAGGGAGAGGTTGCTGCGGCTCTGGCGCAACAATATTGGCCGAAATTTGCCGGCGACCGTCTTCCTGAAACAGCAACCGCCTGCACTCTGGGCCTCGCAGATCGACTGGACACACTGGTCGGAATTTTCGGAATTGGACAGCCGCCCACCGGCTCCAAAGATCCTTTTGCGCTGCGCAGAGCATCATTAGCGGTGTTGCGCATTTTAGTGGAAAAACGTCTAGACCTGGACTTAATGGAATGCCTGGATCAGGCCGTGGCGCAGTATCCGGCAAGCACTCTCGCCGACGGGACTGCAGAGCAGGTGTTTGACTATATGATCGAACGCTTTCGCGCCTGGTATGAAGAGGAGAATATTCCTGCCGAAGTGTTCAAGTCTGTCAGCGCACGAAATCTATCCCGCCCGCTGGATATTCAGCGCCGTGTAGAGGCCGTACACGCCTTTTCACTGTTGCCTCAGGCGCAGGCTCTGGCCGCCGCCAACAAGCGTGTTTCCAATATCCTTGGCAAGTTAGATAGTGCCCATTCTTTTGGCGATGTGAGCGCTAACTTACTTGTTGAGCCACAGGAGAAGAAGCTTTTGGGCTGCCTCGAAGACCTTAGCAATATCAGTCGCAAGCATTTGGAGCACGATGAGTACACCGAAGCATTGTCATGTCTGGCCGCCTTGCGTGAACCTGTAGATGCTTTTTTCGATGACGTAATGGTCAACGTGGAAGATGCTCCGTTACGTGACAACCGCCTTAACCTACTAAAGCGTCTGCGTGATCTTTTCTTAGAAGTGGCTGATATCTCCCTGTTAGCGGTCAGCAAATAGCGTTAGGGCCAGGAACATCGGCGTGTTGTTGGCAAAAAGGGTCAGATGCGCAACAGGTCTTTCCCCGTAGCGGAATTATCTCCTTAACGGACCCTTCTTGATCTACACTGACGACCTGTGACAGGGAATACTCGATGGCACTAACCGAGAATCATTTCATCATTATCGCCGCCGTATTGGCCGCGACGATACTCACCGCACTGTTCATCAGTATCTGGCAAGGCGTCTCCAGCAGGCGGTCACTGGCCGAGTGCCGAGGACAGTTACGGATACGCGAAGAGGCGCTAGCAGAAGCGAGTGCACAACAGCGTGGTCAGGCCGTTGCGCTGGAGCAAGCACAGCTGCAATTGCAGGCTAAGTCCTCAGAGCTCGCGGCCTTAGCGGCCGACCTCACCCAGGTTCGGGCCCAACTCAATGCTTCCTTACAAGAAAATACCCAACTGCAAACACAGCAAGACGAACGAGAGGACCGGCACCTAGAGCAAATTAAGCTGTTGAATGAAACCCGCGAAAACCTCAAAAAAGAGTTCGAAAATCTCGCCAACAAAATTTTTGAAGACAAAGGCAAGAGCTTTACAACAACCAGTCAGGCGTCACTGGAGGTCCTGCTAAAACCGTTTCGCGAGCAAATCACTGGTTTCCAAACGCGCATAAACGAGGTGCATTCGGAATCTATCAAGGGCAACACCGCCCTTGAAAAGGAGATTCAAAAGGTGCTGGAGATTGGTCTGGAAATGAACAGCCAGGCCAGCAATCTGACAGTAGCATTGAAAGGCGATAAAAAAGCCGTCGGTAACTGGGGGGAGGCCCAGTTGGAACGTACGCTGGAGCTGGCGGGATTGCAGGCAGGGGAGCACTATGAGGCACAAGCCGTGTATCGAGACGGGGAGGGGAAGCGTAAGCTCCCTGACTTTATTATTAAACTGCCGGACAATAAAAACCTGATCATCGACAGCAAAGTCTCTCTAATTGACTATGACCGAGCCATCGGAGCGACCACCGATGAGGAGCGGGTGGGCGCCCTGAATGCCCACGCGCAGGCGGTCCGCAATCATATCGACGACCTAGCATCGAAGGATTACGCCAACCTTCCCGGCATTGGTAGCCCAGACTTTGTACTCATGTTTATGCCTATCGAGCCCGCCTACATTGAGGCCATGAAACACAACAAGGGCCTGTTTAATTATGGCTATCAAAAAGGCGTGGTGATGGTTTCTCATACCACCCTTATGCCTATTCTGCGCACGGTGGCAAACCTATGGATGGTTGAACACAGCAATCAGGAAGCGAAAGAGATTAGCAGCAGAGCGGGGGACATTTACAACCAGGTCTGCCTTGTCGCAGATCGACTACACAAATTAGGTAACACCCTAAAGGCGGCCAACAACCATTATAACGACGCCGTAACAGGCCTCGCAGGTAAGCAAGGGCTGCACGGCAAAGTCGAGCGTTTCCAACTGCTGTCGACCCGCGCAAATAAAGACATGGCTGTGCTAGAACCTATTCACGATGACATTGAAAATAATCGCTTAGAGTCTGTGACAGAAAAAACGGATAACAAGAGCCAGCAACCGCCACCGTTAGAGAACTAAGCCATCAAATATCAAGGTTGGCCACTGACAGCGCATTATTTTCGATAAACTCACGCCGCGGTTCGACCTGATCACCCATTAATGTGGTGAACATTTGGTCGGCCGCGATGGCATCTTCCACTGTCACTTTGAGCATCCGCCTAACATCTGGGTCCATGGTCGTTTCCCAAAGCTGTTCCGGATTCATTTCTCCCAGGCCTTTGTAGCGCTGAATGCTATAGCCCTTGCGTGCCTCCGTCATTAACCAGTTCAGGCCATCGGCAAACACTCGGGTTTGCAGCACCTTTTCGCCACGCTGAAAATAACCGTCCTCTTCGATCAGGCTATTGAGCGTCTCACCCAGCGCTATCAGGCTACGATACTCGCCGGAAGAGAAAAACTCGTGGTGATATTCTGTTTCCGACTCTACCCCGTGAGAGAGTAATTTCACCACTGGGAAATAAAGCTGACGCTCTTGATCTTTTCTTACTACAACAGAATATCTTGATCCTTTGGTTGCCACCGAAAGCAAGCGCTCACTAAGTTGTTCGCAAAACACGTTAACGGTAGACTCCTCTTTCATCTGATCAAGGGTCAGCGATAAGCCATAGACCATTTCCCAGAGCACCATTTCCGAATACAACCGGCCAAGGCGATTAATCGTTACTGCAACGGCACGGTAATCATTAACCAGTTGCTCCAAGCCGCTGCCCGAGATAGCAGGCGCCTCAGGATTAACGACGATCGAAGCCGATTCCAGCGCGGATTGTGTCAAAAACTGATCAAGGGCTTCGTCGTCTTTCAGATACTGGTGCTGTTTTCCCTTCGCAATCTTGTACAGTGGTGGCTGAGCGATGAAAATATGGCCGCGATCGACCAGCTCACGCATCTGACGGAAAAAGAAGGTTAAGAGTAGGGTTCTAATATGGGACCCATCGACATCCGCATCGGTCATAATGATGATACTGTGGTAGCGTAATTTATCCGGGCTGAACTCTTCTTTTCCGATGCCACAGCCTAGAGCTGTCACGATATTGCCAACTTCTGCCGATTCGAGCATCTTGTCAAATCGAGCTTTTTCGACATTAAGAATCTTGCCTTTTAAAGGCAGGATCGCCTGATACTTGCGATTACGTCCCTGCTTTGCAGAACCTCCTGCAGAATCACCCTCCACTAGATATATCTCAGACAACGCGGGATCTTTTTCCTGACAGTCGGCCAGCTTTCCAGGCAGCCCCGCGATATCCAAGGCACCCTTGCGTCGGGTCATCTCTCTGGCCTTGCGCGCGGCTTCACGGGCCCGCGCAGCGTCAAGCATTTTCCCGACAACCGCCTTAGCTTCTAAAGGGTTTTCCATTAAGTAATCATTTAATTGCGCGCTCATCGCCTGATCGACAGCGGGCTGCACCTCTGAAGACACCATTTTATCTTTGGTCTGGGAAGAAAACTTAGGGTCAGGCACTTTCACTGAAACAACTGCTGTCAGGCCTTCCCGTGCATCTTCACCGGTTGTGTCCACTTTGGCTTTCTTCGACAGCCCTTCACGCTCAATATAGGCATTAAGGCATCGGGTTAGCGCCGTCCTGAAGCCGGTCAGGTGGGTACCGCCATCACGCTGAGGTATGTTATTGGTATAGCAAAGAACGTTTTCTTGAAAACCGTCGTTCCACTGCAGCGCGACCTCCACCTCAATGCCATCTTCATACTGATGGTGGAAGTAAAACGGCTTGTTTACCGGCTTCTTATTCAAATTAAGGTAGTCAACGAAGGCCAATAAACCGCCCTCATACTCATAGGCCTCTTCCTTCCCGCCGCTGCGCGCATCCTTCAGCAAGATACACACTCCAGAATTCAAAAAGGCAAGTTCCCGCAAGCGTTTGGCCAGCTGCTCGAAATGGAACTTTATGTTGGTAAAGGTGTTCGGTGAGGGCTTAAAGCGGACCGTCGTCCCAGTTGTCTCTGTAGTGCCTATTTCTGCCAGCGGCGCTTGCGGTATGCCGTGAACATAGACCTGCTCATACAGTTTACCGCCTCGTCTAATCGTCAACACCAACTCTTCAGAGAGAGCGTTGACCACGGAGACCCCTACGCCGTGAAGCCCTCCTGAAACCTTATAGGCATTTTCATCGAATTTACCGCCGGCGTGCAGTACCGTCATCACAATTTCGGCAGCAGAAACCCCATCCTCATGCATCTCTGTGGGAATGCCTCGCCCATCATCGCTGACGGACACCGATTCGTCGGGATGGATGACGATGTTGATTTTTTTGCAGTGGCCGGCAAGCGCCTCATCTATTGAATTATCAACCAGCTCGAAGACCATATGGTGCAGTCCAGAACCATCATCCGTGTCGCCAATATACATCCCTGGGCGCTTGCGGACCGCATCCAAGCCCTTGAGCACTTTGATGTTATCTGAGTTATACGTGTTTATGTCGTCGCTCATGGGTTCTCACTCTTAATGCATGTTTTATGTATAAGGGGTGCCGTCACTCTTCCGAATGGCGCCTCACAACACCCTGTTCCACGTGGAACATTGCCAGTTCTTCACTTTCAGGCCACACCGACCTGATTTCCCGCTGGTCGATACAGGTGATAAATACCTGCGCCTCCATAGACGCCAACAGTTCGCAGACCAACAGGCTATGGGCATTATCGAGCTCTGAGGGCAGATCGTCGATAAGGTACGTGCATTTGCCCCGCCCTAGCTGAGCCATCAGTCGGCCCTGCGCCAACTTTAACCCGCACACGACAAGTTTTTGCTGCCCTCGGGACAATGTCTCTGCCGCCAAATGGCCGCCTGACATCACCCTGATATCCGCGCGCTGCGGGCCGGAATGTGTATACCCCTGCTCTGTGTCGGCAGAAAATCCCTGCGCCAAAGCTTCACTGTAGCTCAGCTGCCGGTCCCATCCTTGCTGATATCGCAGCTCCAGCGCACCTAAAGATGGCGCCAATCTTGCCATGATCTCCTTGAAACACGGCGCTAAAATCTGGAAATAGCCCTTTCTGTACTCGTTTATCGCGGCGCCCGTTTGCGCCAAGTCCCGGGTCCACGCGGTCAACTCCTGGTCGGATATTTTACCACGCCGCAGTAAGTTGTTGCGCTGTTTTATGCTTCTTTGGAATCGCTGCCACTGGCCGAAAAACTGGTGTTCCACGTGGAACACTCCCCAATCCAAATATTGGCGCCGCGCGCCAGGTGCGCCCGTCAGCAGCCCAAAACTCTCGGCCGTGATGACCTGCAACGGCAATTGCTCTGCCAGCTCAGCAACCGTTCGGACCGCTCTTCCTCCTATCTTAATTTGCGCCTCACCACTACGGTTACGCTGCACGCCCACCGGCGTCCCCACTCCAACCCGAGCCGCACCCGCTTCGGCACCGGGCGGCGGCGACTCAAGCACCGTCGTCCCGAACACCGTACAGCTGGCCGACTCATGGTTGATCAGCGACTTAACACTGCTACCGCGAAAGGAACGAGCCATTCCCAGCAGGTGTATTGACTCCAGCACACTGGTTTTTCCACTGCCATTGCAGCCGAAAAACACATTTACGCCTTTCAAGCCCTGCAACCTCACCTGTAGCAGGTTTCTTACGTTGCTTATTTGTAACTGGGTCAGCGCCACAACTACTGGGGGATATCGGGCATAAGCCGAAAAAAACCCATTAAAAATCCACGCATAGTCAGAATGCGCTCAATTAGAGCCGCATCGGCATGACGACATAGAGTGAATCGCCCTCGTCGGACTCCTCCAGCAGCGCGCTGCTATTAGGGTCCGCCAGCGACAGCTGAATCTGGTCCCCACTCAGTACCCCAAGAACGTCCAGCAAATAACTGACGTTAAAGCCAATTTCCAGCGTCTCGCCGGAATAATCAACCGGAACCGTCTCTTCAGCCTCTTCCTGCTCCGGATTATTCGCAACGATATCCAGGGTATTGGCCGTCAGCTTCAAGCGAACACCTCTAAACTTCTCATTGGACAAGATCGCCGTTCGCGTAAATGCCTGCCTCAACTCCTGGCGGGAGCCCTTTAAAATATTATTCGGCGACCGCGGCACCACTTTCTCATAATCGGGAAACTTACCGTCAACAAGCTTTGAGGTGAAGGTAAAGTCACCTGTCGCCGCTCTGATATGATTGCTGCCGATGTTAATCTGGATCTCTGCCTCGTCGTCCACCAATAGGCGGGCAAGCTCCAAAACACCCTTGCGAGGAAGAATCACCTGTACGCCCCCCTCTCCAGTGACGCTTATCTTGTCTTTCAACGTACACATGGCCAAACGGTGTCCGTCGGTCGCTACGACACGCAGCTGCTTAGTGTCGAGCTCCCACAACATCCCATTTAAATAATAGCGCACATCCTGCTGGGCCATGGCAAAGCCGGTACGATCAATCAAACGCTTCAACTGGCCCTGCTTGAGGGTAAGCTGATGCGTTCCAATACTGTTTTCGACATTGGGGAACTCTCTCGCTGGCAGCGTAGAGAGCGTAAAGCGGCTGCTGCCAGACCTCACCGCCACCTTATTTTCTTTAGCGCTGAACTTGATATCGCTACCCTCGGGCAGCGATTTACAGATATCCAATAATTTTCGAGCGGGGACCGTAACCTCACCAGACTCCTCTCCCGCAACCGCAAGCTGTATGCGGCCCACCAGCTCCACCTCTAAGTCTGTTCCTGTGAGCGACAGCCAGTCCTCCTTCAGCACCAGCAATACATTCGCCAAAATAGGCAATGTCTGCCTGCGCTCAACAACGCCTGCCACAAGGTTTAACGATCTAACCAGGCTATCCCGTGAAATACTGAACTTCATATTGGTGTTTTCCCTTCCCTAACAATAATACGATCTGGTGCTGCCAGACAGGTTATGACACATAAAGGAAACTAAGTTTCGTTTATGTGTTCAGGTCGTCAACGTTCTTAACAAATTTTTGTAATCTTCTCGAATATCCGAGTTTGTTTCACGAAGCTCCTTGATTTTACGGCATGCATGAAGAACTGTCGTGTGATCTCTACCGCCAAAACTGTCTCCAATCTCTGGCAAACTATGATTGGTCAATTCCTTTGATAAGGCCATTGCCATTTGCCGCGGCCTGGCAACGGAACGACTGCGCCGGCGCGACATCATGTCCGCAATTTTAATTTTATAATACTCCGCCGCGGTTCGCTGAATATTGTCCATACTAACCTGCCTATCCTGCAATGCCAGTAAATCCTTGAGGCTCTCCTTGATCAACTCTATATCGATGGGTCGCGCCAAGAAGCGAGCACTCGCTATCACCCTCTTAAGCGCACCTTCGAGCTCTCTGACATTCGATCGAATCCGCTGTGCGATAAAAAATGCCGAATCAGGGGGCAAATCAATACGAACTTCACTCGCTTTCTTCATCAATATCGCGACTCGAGTCTCAAGCTCTGGAGGCTCCACGGCAACCGTAAGACCCCACCCAAAGCGTGACTTCAGCCTCTCCTCCAGGCCGTCAATTTCCTTAGGGTAACGATCACACGTTAAGATCATCTGTTGGCCCCCTTCGAGCAGGGCATTGAATGTGTGGAAGAACTCTTCTTGTGAGCGGTCTTTCTTTGCAAAAAACTGTATGTCGTCTATCAACAATGCGTTAACGGACCGATAGTAACGCTTAAAATCGGTTATCGCGTTTAGTTGCAGCGCCTTGACCATGTCCGCAACAAACCGCTCCGAGTGAAGATACACGACTTTAGCCTCTGGATTGCGCGCCTTCAAAGCATTACCGACGGCGTGCATTAGATGCGTTTTACCAAGACCTACACCGCCATATAAAAACAACGGATTATAGGAAGTGCCGGGATTTTCGGCGACCTGCCGGGCCGCCGCCAACGCTAGCTGATTGGACTTGCCCTCTACAAAACTATCAAAGGTGTAGTTCTCGAACAGGTGGTGCTGATGGTCCACCGGGGCGCCACCATCAAGCACGCTAGGCGGCCTTCTCTGGGCCAACAACGGCGCAGCTTGCGCGGCGCTTGGCGCCCGCTCCATGACGCCGCTGGCATCAAACAAACCTTGTTTAATGCCCGCCAAGGGCGAAGCCTCCGGCTCTATAGGGCTAGGTACTGCAACACCAATGGGCCCGATTTCGAGAGCAATTTCTAGCGCGTCGTCCGGCTGGAGTTCGCGTACGAGCGCAAATATCCGCTCCGAATACTTCTCTGCTACAAAATCCTTAATAAACCTGTTCGGCGCAAAAAGCGTCAGTGAACGGCTGTCTGTACTGGCTTTTAATGGCCGAATCCAGGTATTAAATTGTTGCGACGGCAGCTCGTCACGCAAGCGATTGACGCATTTCTGCCACACGGCATCAGGCAAGGAAAACCCCTTAAAGCCAGGCAAGAAACCCGGACTTCTGAAAAAAGTAACGAATGATAGTTGTTTTAATTTGCCGAGTGTTTTTACCTAGCAAGTCAACGCATAATACCCCTGAACAGTCGAGTTATCCACATATAAACGCCAAAAACTTAAAAATATTTTATCTATAGTATTCAGTATGTTATCTATCATATGCCGACATTATAGCCAGCTCTACAAATTTCGCACCTGAGTAACATTTTCTGTGTATAACCTGTGTGTATCTTTTTGAAAAGGTGTGTACTACTGTTCTAAACAACGAAACTCAGCGTCTGTGTGGAGGGCGCCCACACACACAAAAGTCAGCCTGCCTCACGGTGTCTCCTAAAACAAAACCGCTACGCCTACGCCAATAAAATAGTTGCGCTTTTCATTGAATTAGGCTGTGCATTTACATAGAATAGCCCACCTTTTTTCTGGCCGGACACTAAACTCAAGCGTTTTGTAAGACGAATGGGTTTACCGGCTACTCTATCAATCTGGAACACATACGATGAAAAGAACATTCCAACCTAGCGTTTTAAAACGCGCTCGCACGCACGGCTTTCGCGCTCGTATGGCCACAAAAGGCGGCCGCAACGTAGTAGGGCGCCGCCGAGCCAAAGGCCGCAAGCGTCTGACTGCATAGAGTTACAGCTTGGCTGACCAGAGCTCTGGGTTCGGCAAAGAGAAGCGCCTACTCAACGCCAAAGACTACAGCCGCGTGTTTGACAACCCAGATGCCCGAGCCTCACATCAGAACGTATTGTTACTGGCAAAAATTAATGACTGCACCGGTCATCGTTTGGGCTTGGTCATCGCTAAGAAGAATGTTCGACTAGCCGTTCATCGAAATCGAATAAAACGAGTGGCTCGCGAATTTTTGCGTACCCGCCCAGCCGGTGAATCCGCCGTCGACATTGTGCTCCTCGCGAGGCGCGGTATAGGTGATTTGGATAATGCTGAACTATCCTCTATATTGCAGCAGCAGTGGAAGAAACTGATACACCAAACCACTAAAATGATACTGAACAATAGCCAGGACTCCTAATGCGCCGCCTGTTGATTTTTCTGATCTCCTGCTACAAGATTTGCCTCAGCCCCTTCATGGGTAATAATTGCCGGTTTTATCCCAGCTGCTCCTCCTATGCCCAAGAGGCGATCGACGCACACGGCGTTATTAAGGGAAGCTATCTGGCCCTGCTTCGGGTGGCACGATGCCATCCCTGGCATGAAGGGGGAGAAGACCCTGTCCCACCCTGTCCACACCAACACTAGGCCACAGATACTCTATTATGGATTTGCAACGCACACTCCTCATCGGCGCCATTGCCGCACTATCGTTTATGCTGCTCACAAAATGGGTTAGCTTCACTGACGAAAAAAGTGCATCGGTGATGCAAGACACGTCACGTCTTATTTCAGCCACAGACGAAGTGCCCTCAACGCTGCCCGCACCCGCAATAGATTCTGTCGCTAACGCCGAAGAAGACATTCCTGTCGCTCCAGAATACAGTTCTTCAGAGGCCAAACCGTCCACTGCCGTTGACGTTAAAAGCGGGCGTATTATCCAGATTAAGACGGACGTATTACAGCTGGCAGTCGACTTACAAGGCGGCGACATCATGGAGCTTTCACTGCCAAAGTTTTTGGCAGAACTGGACGATCCCAATGACCCATTCGTGTTGCTGGAAGACAATGCCGCCCTCACCTATATCGCACAAAGCGGACTCATCGGCCCCGACGGAATCGACAGTAATGGCAGAGCTCTTTTTAACGCCTCAGCCGCCACCTATGTCCTTAAACCTGGAGACGATTCGGTTGTTGTTGATCTACAATGGCAAGGCAACGCAGGCGTCCGCGTCACCAAGCGCTTCACCTTGTACCCTGGTTCCTACCTCATCGACGTAGACTATTTGATTGAAAACAATAGCGCAGAGCGCTGGCAGGGCAATCTGTTTGGACAAATCAAACGAGGGAGTGCGCCACCTCCGTCCGCCAACACTAACGCCATGGGCATGAAGCCGTTCTTAGGGGTCGCGCTCACACAGCCCGACGACCGCTTTACCAAGTTCACTTTTGATGACCTTGAAGAAGAGTCCTTCAAAGCCCAGCTGCCCGGTGGATGGATAGCGGTAGTGCAGCACTACTTTCTAAGCGCCTGGATTCCAAATCCAGACCAAATCCAGACTTACAGCGCACGCGTAACCTCTACCGGCTTCAACATCGCGGGGTTCACCAGCCCGGCTCTAACCCTCGATCCGGGTAAATCCGGAGAAGTCGGTGCCAAATTCTATGCTGGACCAAAGGATCAGTACCGACTTCAAGAAATTTCGCCCTATTTGGACCTCACTGTCGACTACGGTTTCCTTTGGTGGATCGCCCAGCCGCTTTTCTGGTTACTGACAAACATCCACGCGTTAGTAGGCAACTGGGGCGTTGCCATTATATTACTGACGGTTCTCATTAAGGCCGCTTTTTTCAAACTCTCTGCAGCATCTTACAGGTCGATGGCCAACATGCGGCGCGTTCAACCCAAAATGGTCGATATCAGGGAACAGTTCGCTGACGACAAACAAAAACAATCTCAAGCCATGATGGAGCTTTACAAGAAAGAAAAAATTAATCCGATGGGGGGCTGCCTTCCTATCTTAGTTCAAATGCCTGTGTTTATAGGGCTTTATTGGATGTTGATGGAAAGCGTCGAGCTGCGACAAGCGCCTTTTATACTCTGGATTAAAGATCTAGCCGTAATGGACCCGTATTTCGTCCTACCTCTGATGATGGGTGCTAGCATGTTCTATATGCAGAAACTCAATCCGCCCCCGCCCGACCCAATGCAGGCAAAAATCATGCAGTGGATGCCTGTCATGTTTACCTTCTTTTTCCTCTGGTTTCCGGCTGGGCTGGTTTTGTATTGGGTCGTCAATAACTTACTCTCCATGGCGCAGCAATACGTAATCACCCGTCAGATAGAAAAGGCTGCTGCTAAGGCCTAGAATGACTGACAACCGTTAACGCGCCAGGTTTTAAGTCATGCATCAGGAAACGATCGTCGCTATAGCAACAGCCTCCGGTCCCGGCGGTATTGGAATTATTCGGCTGTCCGGGCCCAGCGCACGCTCTATTGGAGAAACCATTACCGCGGTCACGCTTACGCCACGCTACGCTCATTTTTGTCGCCTACATGATAATGCCGGTTCCGTCTTGGATTCCGGTATAAGCCTTTTTTTCCCCGCGCCAAATTCGTTTACTGGAGAAGACGTGGTGGAGCTGCAGGCTCACGGTGGTCCGATAATATTGGATCTACTTCTGCGCGAAACCTGCAAACATGGCGCCCGACAGGCGTTACCTGGGGAATTTTCACAGCGGGCCTATCTCAATAATAAAATAGACTTAACTCAGGCAGAAGCAATTGCTGATCTTATTAACAGCACAACAGAACAGGCGGCGCTTAATGCTAGCCGCTCACTACAAGGCGTCTTTTCGAAAAAAATCGAATTACTGATAAGGCACGTCACTCGGTTAAGAGTTTATGTAGAGGCAGCTATCGACTTCCCAGAAGAAGAGATCGATTTCCTTCAGAACAGCCAGGTCTCAAAACAACTACACACCATATCCGAGCAATTTGAAGCTGTAATGGGTGAGGCCAAACAAGGCGCTTTAGTTCAGGAGGGAATGAAGCTCGTAATTGCCGGCAGGCCCAACGCCGGAAAGTCTAGCCTCCTTAACGCTCTTTCTGGACAAGATACCGCTATCGTTACAGCGATAGCAGGGACGACTCGCGATGTGTTACGAGAGCACATCCAAATTGATGGTCTGCCTATCCATATCGTCGACACAGCAGGTCTACGCGACAGCGACAATGTCATTGAACAGGAGGGCATTCGCCGAGCGTGGGCAGAAATTGATTCAGCGGATCGCATACTATTGGTAGTCGATGGGAGTGCCCATTCTGACGTCAACGCTGTTCTTAGCGGCCTATGGCAAGAGAAAAACTCACCGCTACGCCGTGATATACCCGTAACCATCATAAGAAACAAATGTGATTTGACTAGTGACGGACCAGACATAGCATTAGCTTCAGAACATACAGTCATTAATCTATCCGCCAAATCTGGTGCGGGCATGGATTTACTCAGGACACACTTGAAAACTTGTATGGGCTATACCGAGGGAGGGCAAGGAAATTTCAGTGCCCGCCGCCGTCACCTCCAGTCACTTGAAGACGCAAAACACTTTTTTTTAAATGGACAAAAACAACTACTAGAGTCCGGTGCTGGCGAATTACTTGCTGAAGATTTGCGTCTGTGTCAAAACAGCCTGGGTGACATTACCGGCGCCGTCAGCAGTGATGAACTCTTAGGCGTTATCTTCTCTAGCTTTTGTATTGGAAAATAACACTAATGTTTTTTCATGTTACCCACATGTTTTTCACACCTAATACAATTTCTATTAGTTATACCTCCCTTCTTCGATTTTTATTTTCCCTTTTACACTAACGCCTTTTTTAACTATCGTGTTTGTGCCTAACATCTTAGTAATCTTTGTATAAGCCGTGTGTGCAATAGACTTTTATCCACGCGTCCATACACTTCACTAAAAGTATCCACAAAAAAAAGTATTTAGCGCACTGCTTAAGCACGGTTTTCAACCAGTTAATACTGCGTTTTTCCTAACGGTTTTCATTACTTCAAAATATTGATTTATATCAATAAAACGTGGTTTTCCACTGAAATAATGGCCCTTAATAATAATAATAACAATAATACTTACCTATATGCATACCTATATATATAACTAATTATAAATAGTTTAGACGCGAGGAAAAGCGCGAGATCTTTTTGAGAGTCTAATTCCAACCGGGATAAAAATAATTATAAATAGGGTTGGACGTGATCTTCAAATAAGCGCAAGCTCTTTCATCCAACGTCGATAGTAACCCCGCCAGTAAGTGGAGAAAAATGCAATGGACCTATTTTTTTTATTGATTCCAAGGCTTGTTCTGAAGAGAGAATACGGTATTTCCCTTCTGGTTTTAATTCTTCAATATTTGAAGCAAACGATTCCGCATACGCTCGACGGTTAGAATGCTGCCACATGCCATAGGCCTTTGCGTCATACATCAGATGCTCGCCAATATCTTTTCAACTAGCAGCAGAATCTCGATTAGTAAACGTTGTAGGCGGTTCACCTGGAGATATAGTAAACCCGCGTTTAACGCCATACTCCCGACAGGCATCTGTATATATTTTTCCAATTTTACGTGGTCAATTGCCGGACAAAAGAGCAGACCTAATAGGGATATCTTTGCACTGTGGTGAACTGTGCATATAAAAGTGAAGAACAATGTTACGAGTTGTTAAAGGACCAGTCATTTTGACAGTCTTAGTCAACCCTTATTCAGCGGCCAGCAGTTTTTTCGCCTTGATCCACGCACCGATAGTAACGCCCATATTATGCGGGTTATAGGCATCTTCTTCATACTTGAATACGCCGTTACCGGCATAATGCAAAATAGTAATGTTCGGTTCCTCATAGATATAGCCGTCACCCAAGTCACTCATACGGTTCATGACTTCGGCGATAATCCAGCCCTTATCTTCATCAATCGTGTACCAGGTGACGGGAAAGGCAGTCATCTCACTAGCAGGCCATTTATTCATCGTTTCAGTAATCCAGGTATGAATATTATCGCGACCCCAGAAACGTCCATAGTGGTGTTCAAAGTAGGTGGCGTCTTCTGTAAAACAGGCTGACCAGTCAGTCCAGTCTTTCGTTTGTGCCCCTTTTAAAGCAGCAGCCTGATACTGATCAAAAGCGTGTTCGATTTCTAATCGCTCCCATCGTGACATAGTCGTTATCCTTTTATTTATAATCAGGGGTTAAAAAATGCGCTCTTGCAATAGCGTTAGGTTGATCAACATGTTCTTGCCAAGCGGTAATAGTAATGTTGCTAATGAACCGGCCTTGGCGACTTAATCGGCATTTAGCATACGTATCGCGCAATCGTGCAGGTCGCAAATAGTCTAGAGAGAAATTAATTATTTTTGGTAAAGCAGGTTTATCCATGTTGGCGATCAGGTGAAGCGCGGCCGCCTGTTCCATGAAAGCGCCGATAACACCACCGTGCAGTGCAGGCAGGGAAGGGTTTCCGATAAACTTTTTGTTCTCTGGAAGGATAAATAAAATATTGCCCTTGTTTAGTTCGGCCTTGATGCCAAGAAACGCGGCATACGGTACCTTTTGCAACCACACTTCCAGCGCAGCAGAGTTGGGGCTGTTGCGAACGTTATCGACGAGCGCCATTTTAGACAGCGTCCTGATCGTTAGGGACTAGCCAAGATAAGTCAACGTCTGCAACTCGGACCCAGCTTCCAGTAGCCCGCGCAATAGGGTTTTCTTTCGACTCACAGTAAGCGTACCCTTCGACAAAGAGTATTTTGCGGGTGGCCTTGTATACCCGTGCTGAAGCAAATACATCCATCCCTGGCGGCGCTACACTGAGGTGATCAACGCGCAGGTCTAGCGTTGGAGTAACGGATGGTTCAGTGGTGTCACAACACACGGTGGCCATCCCTAAGGTCTGGTCTAGCAACACGGTTAATACTCCGCCATGCAACGTCCCTGCGTCGGGGTCACCCACCAGTGCGGTCTGATAGGGTAGTTTTAACGTGAGCTCTTCCCCATCGATGCGCTCGACCTGAATCCCGAGTAATGTCGCATGGGGAATATGATCGTTCATTATTTTCACGAGGTTATATTTTTGGCTGTTGCTCAGTACAGGCATGTAAAAAACTCATGGAGCTGACGAGAGGGTAATATGGACGAAGAATAAGAAAAGTGCCATTCCTGGATGAAATAATGGCGGCCTGGGTTGAATGCGCTTCGACGATGCGTCGAAGCGCTGCATTAAAGCGTTAAAGCAGAGGCGCGATCACCAGGCTAACGATGGCCATTACGTTAATGAGGATATTCATTGCAGGGCCCGAGGTGTCTTTAAAGGGGTCACCTACTGTGTCACCAACGACTACGGCGGAATGAGTATCCGATCCCTTACCACCTAGATTACCTTTCTCTACATACTTTTTGGCGTTATCCCATGCGCCCCCAGCATTAGCCATCATTAACGCCATTAGAACACACGCGAGCAACGCGCCAGCCAACATACCTCCGAGAGAAGCAGCACCGAGGCCAAAGCCGACGACAACCGGCGCAGACACAGCAATGACGCCAGGTAGAATCATGCGGCGTAGCGCGGCAGTGGTGGCAATGTCGACGCACTTTTCTGTATCAGGTTCAGCGGTACCTTCTAACAGACCCGGAATTTCGCGAAACTGACGGCGAATCTCATTAATCATGTCGAAAGCCGCTTCGCCCACAGCGGTCATAGTAATAGCCGCAATCAGAAACGGAATTGTTCCACCGATAAACATGCCTACTAAAACGACGGGGTTGGTAAGGACCAAGGAGAAGTCAGCAGTGTGCACCTGCACCGTCTCCACAAAAGCGGCTATGATCGCTAAAGCAGCTAGCGCTGCCGCACCAATGGCGAACCCTTTTCCAATAGCAGCAGTGGTGTTGCCTACTTCGTCTAGTCCGTCGGTGATCTTGCGAGTTTCTTCACCCATGCCGGCCATTTCAGCAATCCCGCCCGCGTTATCTGCGACGGGGCCATAGGCATCAATTGCCATTGTTATTCCCACGGTGGCCAGCATACCGACGGCGGCAATACCGACGCCATAGAGGCCTGAGAGTTCTGTAGAGATATAAATAATAGCGGCTAGAAACAGGACAGGCAGAACAACAGACTGCATACCGACGGCCAAACCCGTGATCATAACCGTTGCTGCGCCGGTTTCTCCGGACTTAGCAATTTTCTTAACGGGTCCACCGCCGGTGTAGTACTCAGTAATCAAACCAATAAAGACACCACCTACGGCGCCACAAATCACTGACCACCAAACGTTGGGTGGTATATCCATAGCTTCCATCATGAACCATGCCATGATGGCAAAAATAACAGGTGCTAAGAGCGTGCCAGAACGCAAAGCAGCTTCTGGGGGGGCGTTAGATCGGATACGAACAATCACAATGCCGCAAACGGAAGCCAATAGGCCGATAGTGGCTAAAGCGAGAGGAAGGAACATCATTGCATCTCGTGTCGCTGCCACCGTCATTGTCGACGCGATAGCAACGCAAGCAATCATTGCGCCGCAGTATGACTCGAAAATATCCGAACCCATACCGGCAATGTCACCGACATTATCACCGACATTATCAGCAATAACGCCGGGATTACGAGGATCGTCTTCTGGGATGCCCGCTTCGATTTTTCCGACCAAGTCGGCGCCGACATCAGCACTCTTGGTAAAAATGCCGCCGCCGACGCGCGAAAATAAAGCGACTACAGATGCCCCCATGCCAAAGCCGTGGATGGCATGCGCGGTGCCAGGGTCACCGCCGAAATACCAATAAACACCCCCAAGACCAACGAGGCCTAGTGATGCAACACATAAGCCCATAACAGAGCCGCCATAGAATGCGACAGACAGCGCGGTTTTTTGGCCGTGGTTGTGGGCCGCCACCGTGGTGCGCACGTTAGCCTTCGTGGCAGCGAACATGCCTAGATAGCCCGCAGTAGCAGAAGATACTGCGCCTGCTGTAAATGCGATGGCGGTATTAAGGCCCAGTGGCGAAACAAAGATGGCCACCAGCAGCACCACCGAAAATATTGCCAACATTTTGTATTCACGGTGCATAAACACCATTGCGCCGAGATGTATTTGATCGCCGATTTTCTTAACCACGCCGTCACCGGGATCATGGCGGAGCATGATGTGGTAGATGATAAAAGCAATGGCAAGGCCAGCAAAACCAGTAATAGGCGGGATGACAAAGTATTCAGTCATAGACAAACTCCAGTTTTTTATTATTTATAGTATGCTCCGCATGCTACCTAAATTGTGGTGACAGTGACAAGCGAAACAATGAAATGTCTGGCCCAGGAGTAAAACGCGATATTAACGTGTTGATAAACCAGAGTGTGTCTCACGGACCATCAGACGAGGAGACAACATGAAACACACAGAGGCAAGGTTGCTGGGACCCGGCCAGCGTTCAATTTATTGTCAGTGGTGGGAGCCAGAGGCGGCATCCAAAGCAATCTTATTACTAGTCCATGGCGCTGGAGAGCACAGTGGGCGCTATCTGCATGTGGCGGAGTTCTTTGTTGGACAGGGTTTGGCTGTATCAGCGCTGGATCACCGTGGGCACGGGCATTCTGATGGCAAGCCAGGGCATATAGATGTGTTTGACGATTATCTCGTTGATTTGGCAGTATTTCATAAGGAGGTAGAGCGTCGGTTCCCGGGTGTGCCAATATTTCTCCTTGGCCACAGTCTGGGTGGCCTGATCGCTTGCAATTATCTTTTGCAGCAGCAGGATCGGTTTGTCGGCTGTATCCTATCCGGCGCGCTTATTAAGTCCGATTTACAGCCCGGATGGATGCAAATGGGGGTCATTCGGCTCCTGGCGCTAGTGGCGCCGCGATTGGGTTTAATGCAGCTAGATGCGAGCGGCGTCAGTCGCGACCCCGAGGAAGTGAAAAAATATGTCGAGGACCCGCTGGTGCTCCATGGGAAGGCTTCGGCGCGGATGGTGCGAGAGCTATTTGCCGGCATGGCGGGCTTGCAAGCGGACGCAGCAGGCATTAGGTTGCCGATGCTGATGCTGCATGGAGATGCAGACGTATTAACCTCGCCTGATGGGTCGCGCTATTTGCACCACCACATAAGCTCCACGGACAAAACACTGATAATTTATCCGGGTTTGTATCACGAAATTCTCAATGAACCTGAGCGCCAAGACGTTCTGGATCAAATCCTTAGCTGGTGCGAGGCGAGACTACCCGCCAACTGATCCGGCATTTAGACTGGCGCCGAACATATTTTGAACAACAGCCATTGCCCGCGTATAATCTCTCACCCCCCAAAAGAGTGTGCACTTGACACGCGAGGCCGGCAGTGGAATATCAGCAACAGTTTGAAGTGATCGTCATTGGCGGAGGACATGCGGGTACGGAGGCCTGCCTGGCAGCTGCACGCATGGGTTGTCGTACCCTTTTGCTTACCCACAGCGTCGATACGCTGGGACAAATGTCCTGTAATCCTGCTATTGGTGGGATTGGAAAGAGCCACCTCGTCAAGGAGGTGGATGCCTTAGGCGGAGCTATGGCTCGTGCCACCGACCAGGCCGGGATACAGTTTCGGGTGTTGAACCGACGTAAAGGGCCGGCCGTCAGGGCCACGCGGGCCCAGGCGGACAGGGTGTTGTACAGAAATGCCATTCGCCAAATGCTCGAGTCACAACCCAACTTGTCTATATTCCAGCAACCGGTTGATGACCTGTTAATAGAGAATGGCCGAATAGCCGGTGCGATTACGCAAATGGGGCTCGTTTTTCGTGCGCCGCGAGTGATTCTTACTAGCGGCACGTTCCTCGGCGGGAAAATACACATTGGGCTTGAGAACAACTCTGCAGGCCGCGCCGGTGACCCGCCCTCCATTGCCCTTGCAGCGCGCTTGCGGGAGCTGCCATTTCGGGTAGCGCGCCTGAAAACAGGCACACCACCGAGAATTGATGCACGAAGCGTCGATTTCTCCGGCTTAGAAGAACAGTGGGGCGATCAGCCAGAGCCGGTCATGTCCTATATGGGTGGCATCGCGGAACACCCCGAGCAGCGGTGCTGCTGGATCACTCATACCAATGAGCAAACCCACGATATTATTCGAGGCGGCCTGGACCGGTCCCCCCTATATTCAGGCGTCATAGAGGGGGTCGGTCCGCGTTACTGTCCTAGTATTGAAGATAAGATTCACCGATTTGCGGATAAAAGTTCGCATCAGATTTTTATAGAACCGGAAGGGTTAACCACGCGGGAGCTTTATCCCAATGGCATTTCCACCAGCCTGCCATTTGATGTCCAGGTCGATCTAGTGCGCTCTATCAAAGGGTTTGAGAGCGCTCACATCACCAGGCCTGGGTACGCTATCGAATACGACTTTTTCGATCCACGGGACCTCAACGCAACCCTGGAGACAAAAGCGCTCCCGGGGCTATATTTTGCTGGGCAGATCAACGGTACTACCGGGTATGAAGAGGCCGCCGCCCAAGGCTTGTTGGCCGGGCTCAACGCCGCACTCGCGGTGTGCGAAAAGGAGGCCTGGACCCCACGGCGAGACGAGGCTTATATCGGTGTGCTGGTAGATGACTTGATCACAATGGGCACGCTAGAGCCCTATCGCATGTTTACGTCTCGCGCGGAGTACCGATTACTGCTGCGTGAAGACAATGCGGACCTGCGACTCACGGAGCGCGGGAGGGCATTGGGTCTTGTGGACGATGCGCGTTGGGAGCGCTTTGAAGGAAAACGCGATGAAATAGAGCGCGAAACAACCCGACTGGCGACCAGCTGGGTTCATCCCCACACCCCTCAGGCCGAAGCGCTCTCTGGAAAACTAAAAAATCCGATTGCTCGCGAGTATTCACTGGCTGAGCTACTGAAACGACCGGAACTTGAATACGCGGACCTCGCCGCGCTGGTGGGAGAGCCGAGTGCAGACCCCCAAGCAGCAGAACAAGTCGAAATACAGGCCAAGTACGCCGGCTACATCGAAAGGCAGAAAGAAGATATTGCGCGGCTGCGTCGCAATGAGCATACACCGCTACCCGCTACTTTAGATTACAACGCGGTTGACGGACTGTCGAATGAGGTGAAACAAAGGTTGAGTGCCGCTCGGCCAGACTCTCTGGCTCGAGCCGGGCGAATCCCCGGCGTTACGGCGGCCGCCATCGCATTATTGCTGATTTACCTCAAAAAGCGCGGTGCCCTCGGCAGCGATATGCGGGAAGACTCCGATAGCCAACGTAAGCTGGCCTGAATTGCAATCAGACCTGATCTATCGGCTGCGACAGGGCTGCGATGACCTGAAGTTGTCTCTTGGCGGCGACCAGCAGGCACGGTTGATCGACTATGTGGCTCTGCTGTCAAAATGGAACACGGCATATAACTTGACCGCGGTGCGCGAGGAGGCGGACATGGTCACGCGTCACCTGCTGGATAGCCTGGCTATTGCGCCTTTTCTAGCGGGCCAACGTGTTCTCGATGTTGGAACGGGGGCGGGCCTGCCGGGAGTCCCTATGGCGATACTTTTTCCTCAGAGAGAGTTTCACCTGCTGGACAGTAACGGCAAGAAGACCCGGTTTCTTTTTCAGGTGAAAACAGCACTGCGCTTGGATAATATGGTTGTTCATCAGGCACGGGTGCAATCATTTCGTGTTGTTGAGCCGTTTGACGCGGTGTTATCGCGCGCTTTTGCTTCTTTGCAGGATATGATGCATGGTTGCCGCCACCTGCTGGCTCCAGAGGGTCGACTGTTGGCGATGAAGGGGGCCTATCCTGCGGAGGAGCTGGATGCAATTGGCCAAGAGGGTGCGCAGGTGGCGGTTCACCCGCTCGTCGTGCCGGGGCTCGGCGAGCATCGACATCTGGTAGAGATTGCGTTGTAACAAAGCACGCGCCGACCGTAACACTATTGCCAGAGGCAAGTTCATTGACCAAAATTATCGCAATCGCGAATCAAAAAGGTGGCGTTGGCAAGACCACGACCAGCATCAACCTTGCGGCATCGCTAGCGGCGATGAAGAAGCGTGTGTTGCTTGTGGACCTAGATCCACAAGGCAATGCCACTATGGGCAGCGGCATTGATAAACACGCTATCGAGCGCAGCATCTACGACGTTCTAGTGCACCGCGCGCCTATTCACCTTGTGACCCGGCCTGCGGGCGCAAGTGGTTACGATGTTGTGCCTGCCAATAGCGATCTGACGGCGGCTGAAGTGGAACTGCTCGACGTTGAACACAAGGAGCGCCGCCTAAGGATGGCGCTCTCTCAATCGGCTAGCGAATACGACTACATACTGATTGACTGTCCTCCCTCCCTTAACATGCTGACTATTAATGCGCTGGTTGCCGCTGACGGAGTGATTATTGCCATGCAATGCGAATACTTCGCCTTGGAGGGCTTGGCAGCGCTATCGCGGACTATTGAAAGCGTCGCCGAAACACTCAACGATGACCTGCGGATCGAGGGCATATTGCGCACTATGTACGATCCCCGTAACAGCCTAACAACAGACGTGTCAGCGCAGTTGCGCGCGCATTTTGGCGACAAGGTCTATCGTACGGTTGTGCCCAGAAATGTGCGCCTTGCGGAAGCCCCCAGTCACGGCCTTCCAGCCATGTACTATGATAAAAACTCTCGTGGATCCAAGGCCTACATGGCGCTGGCGGGAGAAATCATCCGGCGAGCGGAGCAAGAGGCAGAGCGGCAGCCTAAAAATGTCGTGGCGGCCTGTAATGAGGGAGAGTAGAGATGGCAGGTAAAAAACGCGGCTTGGGGCGGGGACTTGATGCGTTGCTCGGGGCAGGAAATAACATGCAATCTGTTGGCTCGGAGGCGCATGCTGGCTCAAAAGACGCCATGGCCGGCGAGGGTTCAGCATTTAAAGAGCTACCAGTAGACCTTATTCAGAGCGGCAAGTACCAACCACGCCGGGAGATTGAGCCAGAATCTCTGCGTGAACTGGCGGACAGTATTATTGCTCAGGGCCTAATGCAGCCGATCGTCGTGCGTCCTATCTCTGATCAGAAGTACGAAATCATCGCGGGCGAACGGCGATGGCGGGCCACGCAATTGGCTGGCTTGGATGTTATCCCCGCGGTTATCCGTGACGTTTCCGATCAGGCTGCGATTGCTATGGCGTTGATAGAAAATATACAGCGCGAGGATCTCAACCCGATAGAGGAAGCCGCTTCACTGCAGCGGCTGCAGCGGGAATTTGAGCTTACGCAACAGGAAGTGGCAACCGCGGTAGGTAAATCCCGATCCACAGTAGCCAACATGCTGCGCCTGATGACGTTACAGGAAGACGTGCGGCGTCTACTGGAACACGGTGATCTAGAGATGGGACATGCGCGTGCGCTGCTAGGTTTGGAGGGGTCCGATCAATCTCAGGCAGCCCGCACCGTGGCAGGCAAAGGTTTGACGGTGCGTCAAACAGAAGCATTGGTGCGCAATTGGTCGGCGAAAAAGACACAACCCGCATCCGACACCTCGGTTGACCCTAATATTCGACATTTACAAGACGACCTGTCGCAGCGTCTTGGGGCATCGGTTAAAATCCAACACAGCGCAAAAGGTAAAGGTAAGCTGGTATTGCATTACAACAGCCTGGATGAGCTGGACGGCATTTTGAGTCATATCAAATAGGACCGCAACACACGATATAGTCGCCAAGATTGGCGCCAGCACAAGGCTCTGTGCCGGCGCATAATGGCTGCGATCATGCCTTGATCTGGGAATAGGGGATGTAAATCAAGACCAAAAACACTCAGTTGCCCAGCCGGTGACAACTCGGTTGAACCTGTCGGGCAATGCCCCTATAATGCTCGCCCGAAACGAGGAAGCTCGGTGTACCTAATGACGACGGGAGTGACGCGAGGCGCTGATGGCTGGTGCTGAAATAGCGCGGCCCCCGGTATACCGAATCACTTGGGTTCAACTGGGATTGCTCGTTGTGGCAAGCCTTTTTTTGTTGATGTCCGATAGAGTTATTGCTTACTCGGTATTCAGCGGTGGCCTTACAGCCATAGTGCCACAGGCATATTTTGCGCTGTACGCCTTTAGGTGGCGCGGAGCGCGTTCAGCTCAAGCTATAGCTCGGGCCAGCTATGTTGGCGAAGTAGGTAAGTTTGCACTCAGTGTTGCTGGCTTCGCCATGGTGTTTACTATGTTGCGGCCAATAAGTGGCCTGGCAGTTTTTGCCGGTTTTCTTGCGATGTTGGTTATTCAAATTATAGGCAGTTGGTTGCTGTTAAAGGGCGACTGGCGGAAATAGATAGATTCAAGGGTTTTGATAGATGGCAGGCTCAACCCAGACCGTTTCTGAATACATTACGCACCACCTGACAAACCTCACCTATGGCGAATTGCCGGGCGGCTTTGAGCGTGAGGGCGGCGCTATTATTGGCGAAGGCGGCGCGTGGGTGATGGCGCACGGCGCAGAAGAAGCTTCTGCGATGGGGTTTAACGCGATTCATGTGGACTCTATGTTGTGGTCGATCGGCCTTGGCATTGTTTTTTGTTGGTTGTTTCGCCGAGTGGCTAAAAAAGCAGAGACAGGTGTCCCTAGCGGCATGGTCAACATGGTAGAAATGATTGTTGAGTTTGTAGATGGCACTGTGCGTGATACGTTCCACGGACAAAACCGGATGATTGCACCGCTGGCGCTAACTATATTTGTCTGGGTGTTGCTGATGAACCTAATGGACCTTGTTCCAATTGATCTGGTTCCCAAGATTTTAGAGATCGTTGCCGGCGTTCATTTCCAGAAAATCGTGCCCTCTACGGATCCAAATATTACGATGGGCATGGCGATGGGTGTCTTTATTCTGATGCTCTATTACTCGATTAAGATTAAAGGCGTTGGCTTCCTCAAGGAGTTGAGCTTCACCCCGTTTAATCATTGGGCTTTTATTCCTGTTAACCTTTTTATGGAGGTGGTTGGTTTGTTAGCCAGGCCTTTCTCCCTCGGCTTACGATTGTTTGGCAATCTGTATGCGGGGGAAATGATTTTTATCCTGATAGCGGCGCTCTTTAGCGCCGGGGTTGGCTGGATGATTCCTGCCGGTTTGTTGCAAGTTGCCTGGGGTATTTTCCATTTGCTGGTCATTCCTCTGCAGGCATTTATCTTTATGGTGTTGACAATTGTGTATCTCAGCATGGCCCATGAGGACCACTGATTCATTTTTTAATGTATGTTTTGCTTAATGTAACGATAGGAGAAAAAAATGCCTGAATTAATCTACGTAGCTGCCGCCATTATGATGGGTCTGGGTGGTCTTGGAGCCGCTATTGGCGTTGGTCTGCTGGGCGGAAAGCTCATAGAGGGTTCTGCTCGTCAGCCTGAATTGGCACCCAAACTGCAGGTTACCTTCTTTCTGGGAGCAGGCTTGGTCGATGCGATCCCAATTATTGGTGTCGGTATCGCAATGTACCTGATCTTCGTTGTCGCAGCTTAAATCAATCAGCGACGGGAATGGGGCCGCCCTGATCGCGGCCCTCAATAACCTGTGAGGAGCAAGGCGTGAATATTAATCTTACGCTTATTGGGCAGATGATCGCATTTGTCTGCTTTGTCATGTTCTGCATGAAGTATGTGTGGCCGCCTATATTGGCGGCAATGGCAGAGCGCGAGAAGAAGATGGCTGACGGGTTGGCGGCTGCAGATCGCGCGGGTCACGATCTAGAGCTAGCAAAACAAAAGGCCGTAGAGCGCCTTATTGAGGCTAAGCATGAAGCGGCGGCTATTGTCGACGCGGCCAACAAGCGCGGTATTCAGATTGTAGAAGAAGCCAAAAGTACTGCCGTTGTTGAGGCCGGTCGTGTTAAGACCGCTGCCCAAGCAGAAATTGAGCAAGAGACTAATCGTGCACGGGAGCACTTGCGTGGTCAGGTAGCCGCGTTGTCTCTCGCAGGCGCTGAAAAGATTTTGGGTGCGGCTATTGATCAGAAGGCACATGCCGGTCTGGTTGATAAGCTGGCTGCAGAGTTGTAACCCGGGGGAGCTATGGCGGAGTTAAGCACAATCGCACGTCCCTATGCTAAGGCCGCTTTCGAGTACGCTCGGGATAAGGGTCAGTTGTCACAGTGGGATAAGGAGTTGGCTGCCGTAGCGGCAGTGAGTCTGGACGACACGATGGACGGAGTGCTCCACAATCCTGCTCTGACAGCGGAGCAGCAGGCACAGACGTTAAATGGCGTGTGCGGCGAATCATTGGGAGCGGAAACGCAAAGCTTTATCGCAATTCTCGCCTCTAACAAGCGCCTTGCCTTGTTGCCCGAGATCCATTCCTTGTTTGCTCAGTACAAGGCAAATCAGGAAAAGTCGGTTGACGTCGAGGTGATATCTGCCTTTGATCTTGATGACGCGGCACGGGACAAATTGGCCACAGTATTAGGCAGAAAACTTGAACGCGAAGTGAAGGTGCGCACGTCTACAGACAGCAATCTTTTGGGTGGCGTTTTAATCAGAGCCGGTGATCTAGTGATCGATGGCTCCGTGCGTGGCGGGCTAAACAAGCTCGCCGAAGCAATGAATTCCTAGACTTTAAGACATAGGATTGAGGAATAGAGCATGCAGCAACTGAATCCATCTGAGATTAGCGAGATTATCAAGCAGCGCATCGACCAGCTCGATGTCACTGCGGAAGCTCGCAATGAAGGCACGATAGTATCGGTTACAGACGGTATTATTCGTATCCATGGTCTTGCCGAAGTGATGTACGGCGAGATGATTGAATTTGAAGGCGGCATCTACGGGATGGCGCTAAACCTTGAGCGCGACTCAGTGGGCGCCGTGATTCTCGGCGACTACAAGAGTATTGCAGAAGGGCAGTCTTGTCGCTGCACGGGCCGTATTCTAGAGGTGCCCGTAGGGCCGGAACTGCAGGGGCGCGTTGTAGATGCGCTGGGGTCTCCTATTGATGGCAAAGGCCCTATCAATGCGGCGATGACCGATGCCCTTGAAAAAGTGGCGCCCGGCGTTATTGCTCGGCAGTCCGTTGATCAACCGGTACAGATCGGCCTGAAAGCGATTGATGCCATGGTACCTATCGGCCGCGGTCAGCGTGAACTGATTATTGGCGATCGCCAAATCGGAAAGACGGCCATCGCGGTTGATGCCATTATCAATCAGAAAGGTTCAGGGATTAAGTGTATTTATGTCGCCATTGGGCAAAAAGCATCCTCTGTTGCAGCGGTGGTGCGCAAGCTCGAAGAGCATGGTGCGATGGATCATACGATTATTGTTGCCGCAACCGCATCTGATCCGGCGGCAATGCAATACTTGGCGCCGTTTGCGGGCTGCACCATGGGAGAGTATTACCGAGACCGCGGTGAAGATGCTCTGATTATTTACGATGATCTGACTAAGCAGGCTTGGGCCTACCGCCAGATATCATTGCTGCTGCGTCGGCCGCCTGGCCGGGAAGCTTACCCCGGGGACGTTTTTTATCTTCATTCGCGTTTGTTGGAGCGTGCAGCTCGGGTCAACGCGAAGTACGTAGAAGATTTTACTAAAGGCGCAGTGAAGGGCAAGACCGGTTCGCTTACCGCGTTGCCGGTGATTGAGACTCAGGCTGGAGACGTCTCAGCGTTCGTTCCAACTAACGTGATTTCTATTACTGATGGCCAGATTTTTCTGGAAGCGGATATGTTCAATGCGGGGATTCGTCCTGCGATGAACGCGGGTATTTCTGTATCGCGTGTTGGTGGTGCGGCTCAAACCAAAATCATCAAGAAGCTGTCCGGCGGTATTCGTACAGCTTTGGCGCAGTATCGAGAACTTGCTGCTTTTTCTCAGTTTGCTTCGGACCTGGATGATGCCACTAGGGCGCAGCTGGATCATGGTGAACGCGTCACCGAGCTGATGAAGCAAAAGCAGTATTCGCCGCAAAGTATTGCTGAGATGGGCTTAGTCCTTTTCGCCGCAGATAAAGGCTACCTGAAAGATATTGAGGTCGATAAGATCGGTGATTTTGAAGGTGCGCTGCTGTCTTATATGCATTCAGAGCATGGAGACCTGATGAGCAGTGTCGCCGCTTCGGGTAATTATAACGATGAAATCGACGCCAGCTTCAAGGCCGCGATTGAGACGTTTAAAAGCACGCAGACCTGGTAAGGCCGAGGACGCGTAAATGGCAGCTGGAAAAGAAATACGGACTAAGATCTCGAGCATTCAGAGCACGCAAAAGATCACTAGTGCGATGGAAATGGTTGCGGCAAGCAAGATGCGCAGAGCTCAGGAGCGTATGCAGCTAGGCAAGCCTTACTCTCGGCGCATGCGCGCCGTTGTTGGCCATATTGCCAATGCAGCGCCAGAGTATAAGCATATGTATATGGAAACGCGTGAAGTTAAGCGCGTAGGTTACATTGTCGTATCCACCGACCGAGGCCTGTGCGGCGGCCTTAACATGAACCTGTTTAAAACCACAGTCAGGTCAATGAAGGGTTGGAACGACCAGGGCGTCGATGTAGACCTTAGTTTGATCGGTGCTAAGGCAGCGGCTTTTTTTGGTAGCCTGGGCGGCAATATAACCGCCGCCGTGCGTGATTTGGGTGAAGAGCCATCGCTTTCCAGCTTGATTGGCGGGGTAAAGGCGATGCTAAACGCCTACGAAGAGGGCAAGATTGATCGGCTCTATCTGGTGGGCAATCAGTTTGTGAATACCATGACGCAGCAACCTGAAGTGGAGCAGCTGTTGCCGCTAGAGGCAGAGCAGAGCAGTGAGATGAAACACCACTGGGACTATATTTACGAACCTGACGCAAGAGAATTATTGGAAGATCTGCTGACCCGCTATATCGAGTCACAGGTATATCAGGCAGTGGTTGAAAACGGCGCCTGTGAACAGGCCGCACGGATGCTGGCGATGAAAAACGCCACCGAAAACGCAGGGGACTTGATTGATGACTTGCAACTTATATACAACAAAGCGCGACAGGCGGCGATTACTCAGGAGCTGTCCGAAATTGTGAGTGGGGCTGCTGCGATCAGCTAACGCTTGTCCAGTAGAATCAGTATAAATAAAGATGAGGCTTTGGGCGATGGTCCGAGCCAGCCAGAACTGAACTTTGATCTAGAGGATCCGAACATGAGCAGCGGACGAATCGTACAAATTATTGGCGCCGTACTCGACGTTGAGTTCCCGCGTGACAGTGTGCCGCGGGTATACGATGCACTAAAAGTAACAGAAAAAGGTCTGACGTTAGAGGTGCAGCAGCAGCTAGGCGACGGCGTTGTTCGAACAATTGCTATGGGGTCGTCTGAGGGTATTAGTCGGGGCTTAGCGGTGGAGAACACAGGCGGACCCATCTGTGTCCCTGTGGGTATTGAGACGCTGGGGCGCATCATGGACGTTCTGGGTAACCCGATCGACGAATGTGGCCCAATCGGAGCGAAAGAGACCGCCTCTATTCACCGAAAAGCGCCCAGCTATGAAGACTTAGCCGCGTCAAATGAATTGTTGGAAACGGGCATTAAGGTGATTGATCTTGTGTGTCCTTTTGCCAAGGGCGGCAAGGTCGGTCTGTTCGGCGGGGCCGGTGTGGGTAAAACCGTCAACATGATGGAGCTTATTAACAACATTGCTACTGAGCACGCCGGCTTGTCGGTGTTCGCAGGTGTGGGAGAGCGCACAAGAGAAGGTAACGACTTTTACTTCGAGATGCAGGAATCCAAAGTCGTGGATGTTGAAAACTTTTCCAACTCTAAAGTTGCGATGGTATATGGCCAGATGAACGAGCCTCCAGGTAACCGATTGCGTGTAGCGCTGACCGGTCTGACTATGGCTGAAAAATTCCGTGACGAAGGTCGAGATGTACTGCTGTTTATCGACAATATCTACCGATACACTCTGGCGGGAACTGAAGTGTCAGCGCTGTTGGGTCGTATGCCTTCTGCCGTGGGCTATCAGCCGACATTGGCAGAAGAGATGGGTGTACTTCAGGAGCGAATTACCTCCACGAAGGTGGGTTCGATCACATCAATTCAGGCGGTCTATGTGCCGGCGGACGACTTGACTGACCCATCACCAGCGACGACTTTTGCTCACCTCGATTCAACCGTGGTACTGAGTCGAGATATTGCAGCCAAGGGCATCTATCCCGCGGTAGACCCGCTCGATTCAACCTCGCGTCAGCTTGACCCCCTTATTATCGGCCATGAGCATTACGATACCGCTCGCGGGGTGCAGAACGTGTTGCAGCGCTATAAGGAACTGAAAGATATTATTGCCATTTTGGGTATGGACGAACTGTCTGAGGAAGACAAGCAGACGGTAAACCGTGCCCGTAAGATTGAGCGCTTTTTATCCCAGCCTTTCCATGTAGCAGAAATCTTCACTGGCGCACCCGGTAAGTATGTGTCTCTGAAGGAAACGATTGCTGGCTTTCAGGGTATATTGTCGGGCGAATATGACCATTTGCCGGAACAGGCCTTTTACATGGTGGGCGGCATAGAAGAAGCCGTCGAGAAAGCCAAAAACCTGTAAGCAGAAAGGCTTTAGAGAGACTATGATATGTCGATGACAATTCACTGCGATATCGTCAGTGCAGAGGAGGAAATCTTTTCTGGCTTGGTAGAGATGCTTGTGGCAACAGGCAGTGAGGGTGAGTTGGGTGTGACGTATGGTCACGCGCCTCTGTTGTCTGCGCTGGTTCCTGGGCCGGTGCGTATCGTGACCCAAAACGGGGACGAGCAGGTGTACTATGTGTCTGGTGGTTTTCTAGAGGTGCAGCCGGGTGTGGTCTCTATTCTGGCCGATACCGCTATCCGCGCCAATGATGTGGACGAAGCGGCTGCCGAAGAGGCGCGCAAAGAGGCGGAGCAGGCAATTGCCAACCAAACCGGCGACTTTGATTACGGGCGTGCATCCGCACAACTGGCGGAAGCGGCGGCTCAGCTGGCGACCCTACGAAAAATGAGAAATAGGTCGGGCCGGGGTTAGTCGCACTCTCCCCTTTTTAGTCCACGTTAAGCAGTCTTTTCTGGTCACTAAAGTCAAGGTACTATATAGGCATACTGCGCTCGCGTGTGCCGGCGCTCTTTTTCTTGCAGTTCCTATCATCAATGACCGGCGGCAGTTGCAGCGACCTGCTTGACGTCCTCCTTTTGCGCAACTGCCGCGACAGAAGTCATAGGCGGCGGTAGTTGGCGTTATATCCCCAGCAGCGCATAATACATCTTGGAAAGACAAGCACAGATTCTTTTGCTAGGAAGGCCAATGGATATAACAGGAAAGCAATTACCATGAAACTGGAAGTCGTGATTCTCGCCGCAGGTCAGGGAAAGCGAATGAAATCCCGTCTACCAAAGGTGTTGCATGTTGTCGGCGGCATGCCTTTGCTGGAGCATGTGATACGCACAGCACAGGGCCTTGAGCCTAGGGCTATTCATGTGGTCATTGGACATGGCAGTGAGCAGGTGCAGGACGCTTTAGCGCATTACGACATTAATTGGGTAGTACAGGAACAGCAAGCAGGTACCGGACATGCCGTATTGCAGGCGTTGCCTGCCATCTCTGATGACAGCATTGTATTGGTTCTCTATGGCGATGTGCCATTGACCCGATTATCTACATTGCAAAACCTAGTACAACAGGCTCGAACAGCACCCGCGCTGTTGACCGCCGAAGTACAGAACCCCCAAGGCTATGGCAGGATACTTCGAGATAAGATTGGCGCGCTTGTTGGCGTGGTCGAGGATAAAGATGCGACACCTGCCCAGCGCCAAATCAGGGAAATAAACACCGGCCTATTGGCCGCTCCCCAGCGCGATTTTCTTGCGTACTTACCCCAAGTTGGCAATGACAACCAGCAGGGAGAATATTACCTTCCTGACATACTCAGCCTGGCTGTCGCTAGCGGTAAAACAGTGTCTTCTTGTGCAGTGGAGTCTGAGCTGGAGATCCTCGGAGTCAATGACCGCGTTCAGCTCAATCACGTGGAGCGTGAGTACCAACATCGCCAGGCAGAGCAGCTAATGCGTGAGGGTGTAAACATTGCCGACCCGGCACGCTTGGATATCCGTGGCAGTCTCTCCTGTGGCGAAGACGTCTCTATTGACATCAACGTTGTCTTTGAAGGCAAAGTGACTCTGGGAAATGACGTTTCAGTGGGCGCACATTGCGTGCTGTCTGACGTCAGTGTGGCGGACGGCTCAGTGATTCATCCCATGAGTCATTTGCAGCAAGCCGTCATTGGTAAAGACTGTAGTGTTGGACCCTATGCTCGGTTGCGTCCAGGAACTGTATTGAGTGAAGGTGCCCGCATTGGCAACTTTGTTGAGACCAAGAAAGCGAGCATAGGCCCGGGCAGCAAGGTCAATCACCTGAGCTATATTGGTGATTGTGATGTAGGCGCGGAGGTTAACATTGGCGCCGGTACCATTACCTGTAACTATGATGGTGTCAATAAACATAAGACGAACATTGGCAAGGGTGTGTTTGTTGGGTCCAATAGTACTCTGGTTGCGCCTTTGCAGATTGAGGAACAGGGGTTTGTTGCTGCGGGCTCTACCATTACGGGGAGTGTTGGCAAGGGCGAATTGGCGGTTAGTCGAGCCCGACAGCGTAATATCGAGGGCTGGGTTCGTCCCGGCACGCGAGGCATCAAGGACTGACTATGTGTGGCATTGTTGCCGCCGCTGCGCGGCGTGAAGTTTCTGAGATTTTGCTGGAAGGGTTGCGACGTCTGGAATACAGGGGATACGACTCCGCCGGTATGGCGCTGATAGATGACGAGCACGGCTTAAGGATACACAAGCGCAAAGGCAAGGTCGCAGAACTGGAAAAGGCCCAGCGAGAACAGCCTTACTATGGAACTACGGGCATTGCTCATACTCGATGGGCGACCCATGGTGAACCTTCTGGTGTCAACGCGCATCCCCATATATCCGGTCGGCGCGTTGCGTTGGTGCATAACGGCATCATAGAAAACCATGCAACATTGCGCGCGGAGCTCGTCGAAGAGGGTTACGAAATTACATCGGCCACTGACACCGAGGTTATCGTTCACCTTCTGCACCGCAGTCTTGCGACCGGTGGGTCATTGCTGCAAGCCATGCAACAAACGGCGGCTAAACTCGAAGGAGCTTATGCCCTAGCGGCGATAGATACCCAAACCCCTGACACAGTTGTGGGCGCGCGAAAAGGCAGTCCGCTGGTGGTAGGTGTGGGCATAGGCGAAAACTTTCTAGCGTCTGACACAATGGCGCTGCGCCAGGTAACAGATCGTTTTATTTATCTGGAAGAAGCTGACTTGGTCTGCATCACTCCGGCCAGCGTGCAGGTATACAGCGCCGATGGCAGAGAGGTTAAGCGGCCAATAACGCGCCTTAAAGAGGGGCTGGAAACTGCCGATATGGGCGACTTTGATCACTATATGATTAAGGAAATATTTGAACAGCCGGAGGCGCTTGAAGCAACATTCGCCGGCGCGATTAATGCCGAAAAGGTTGAGGAGCGATTTGGCCCTGCCGCGCCGGCTTTGTTCGACCAGGTAAAAAAGATACAGATAGTGGCCTGTGGTACCAGTTTTCATGCCGGTATGGTGGCCCGCTATTGGTTAGAGGAAATTGCAGGGGTGAGTTGTGACGTTGAAGTCGCGTCGGAGTTTCGTTACCGAAAGCGCGTGCAGCATGAGGGAACGTTGTTGGTGGTCATTTCCCAGTCAGGTGAAACCGCCGATACGTTGGCGGCGCTGCGCAACGCCACAGCGGGCGAATTCATAGGCAGTCTGGTTGTGTCTAACGTGGATAACAGTTCTCTGGTCCGAGAATGTGATCTGGTATTTTTGACGCGAGCCGGTATCGAAATCGGGGTCGCTTCAACGAAGGCATTTACGACACAGTTGGTCGCCCTGCTAATGTTGACCCTGGTGTTGGGTAGACGTCGCGAGCTGTCGGATAGCCGGCAGCAGGACATTATTACAGCCCTGCAGTATCTGCCACAGTGTGTGCGGCAAACACTTGAGCTCAATGAGGCTATACAGCAACTGTCAGAAGCGTTCATATCCAAACGGCACGCCCTTTTTCTCGGCCGCGGCATTCAGTATCCGATTGCCATGGAGGGTGCTCTCAAACTAAAGGAAATTTCCTACATTCACGCCGAGGCCTATCCCGCGGGGGAATTGAAGCATGGCCCTCTGGCTCTGGTAGACCACGATATGCCTGTGGTCGCCGTAGCGCCTAATGATGAACTTTTAGGGAAACTGAAATCCAATCTGGAAGAAGTGCGCTCGCGCGGCGGTGAGTTGTTTGTGTTTGCAGACACAGAGGCAGGGTTTGCCAATGAGCCCCGTGTACAAATCTTGCCTATGCCTCATTGCCCCGAGGTTATCAGACCAATCGTTTACACGGTTGCGTTGCAGCTGTTGTCGTACCACGTTGCTTTGCAAAAAGGCACCGATGTTGACAAACCGCGCAATCTAGCCAAGTCCGTTACAGTCGAATAATGTACAACGGCAAGTGAAAGGAAACAGAACCCGCGCTAGCGTGTTTTTCTATCAGTGCCGGAGGGTCTTTTGCTGTATTGTTAGGACTAACCGCCCGGCGCGAACAACGCGGGGCGGCAAAAGGGACTAATCGCTATCAGCGGGGTTCGCTTCTTTGTACTCACGCAAAGCGACGTTAAATTCATTTGCGACTTCTTCTTCGGCGGATACGGAGGCGTTGTAGTCATCATTGAGTTGTTTAAGGGTTGCCTTTAGATCAGGGCCAGGAGAATCACCTGCGGCAGCCACTTCCGCGGCGGTAACGAGCGGATCTAAGCATGAGCGGTAGTCCGTGTTTGCCGCCTGAAAAGCCTTCACTGCTTTTTGCCCGGCCAGCATCTGCTCCATGGACGCAGTAGCCCCATCCGGCGGTGTGGGTGAGGGCGGCGCGGTGCAATCGTCAGCAATGCTTGCAGTGCTTCCTAGGACCAGGCCAATCAGAGCCAGTTTGATATAATTCATCACAAATACCTCATCTATGTAGTGTTTTTAGTGTGCTCACTGTATCCAGCAGGGAAAACAGTAACAGGACAAGGAGCTTCTGCCAAGTCAGGTCGAGACATTGTCAGCCGCCTACTCGTGGCCAACCCACAACTTATCTAGGCCTAACTCTGCCTCCAGCTTACGCGCTACTTGTGCGGCCGCGCTTTTATTGGCTAGCCCGATCACCCTAACGCGGTAATATGTCTTACCCTCTCTGGTGCTTGCGGACACGATAACCTGGCCCGCGTCAGGGCGCACCTTGGCCACCCACTTTTCTGCAGCGGCGCGCGTACTGTAGGAGCTAACATTGACGAACCAAGCACCTGAAGACACTGTCATGGAGGGCTTGACCGCCGCAGGCTGAGGGGTGGCCAATACCGGTGTAGAGGACTCAGGTGCTACTGGATCAGCGTTGTTCGATGCAGGACGCTTTGTCTCTGCTGAGACCGACGGACCGATGACTTTATTGCCAGTTGGGAGCAAGGCTTGGCTGGCCCCCAGTTGGACCTCAAGCTCAGCCACAGCATTCGTCAGTCTGCGGTTTTCGCGCATAAGCGCTTCTGCATTGATGGTCAGCCCGTCATACGATTGCTGTAGCGTCTGCAGGGCTTTTCGGCTAGCGCTTGTATCTTCAAGGCTTGCCACTGTCGTCAGAGTCTCTCGCAACTGCCGAAGCTCTTCCTCGGTCTCGGCGCGCTCCTGTATGACGCCGTAACCGCCCGCAGCTAACAGCATGAGGGCAACAGCCGCAACGGCAATCAAGCCTAACGGCCAGGGTTGGGTACTATCTTCAGTTTCATCATTGTCGCTATCTTTATTCTCGAGCCAATCGTCGGGCTCCCCTGCAAGAGGCTGGTCAGACTCGTGTTCTTCTTCACCCTCTTCCTCGAAGGAGAAGGCGTCTTGTTCCTCATCATCCGAACTGGCGTTGTCAAACCCCTCGTCCTCGTCCTCGCTATCGGTACTGTAGCTCGAGCTGTAGTCAATATCCCTATCTGGCTCTTCGTATTCATACTCGTCGTTGGCTTTGAAGCCCCCAAAGCCAGGCTCATAACGTTGCTGTTTATTTTTGGATTCGACATCAGGGGACGTTTCACTGTCACTATCTGAGCCTTTGTGGTTGTCTCTGGACATGGCGTAACAGCACCTGCGTATCGTGATAGCCCATTTTGATCATAAAGCACCGGTAAGGCAACATTATTGCGAAGGAACTGTTCTTGAGCGGTGATAAAGAATAAGGGTACGTTCCTCGGTTCGAATGTAGTTAGAATAGGCGTATGGACGTATCTGATATTCTCTCCCCTCTTAACGAGGCTCAACGGGATGCCGTCGCCGCAGAAAACCAGAATATGCTTGTTCTGGCCGGCGCCGGCAGCGGCAAAACCCGGGTGCTTGTGCACCGCATCGCATGGCTAATCAGAGCGGAGAACTTTTCCCCGTGGTCAATTCTGGCAGTGACCTTTACCAATAAAGCGGCCAGGGAAATGCGCAGTCGTATAGAGGAAATGCTGCAAATCCCGTCCCACGGCATGTGGGTTGGTACCTTTCATGGCCTCGCGCATCGGCTGCTGAAGGCACATTGGCAGGACGCCGGCCTGCCGCAAAATTTTCAGATATTGGATAGTGATGATCAGCTCCGTCTAGTTAAGCGAGTGTGCAGGGACTTGAGCTTGGATGAGTCTCGCTGGCCTCCCAAACAAGCCATGTGGTACATCAACAGTCAAAAAGATGAGGGGTTGCGCAGCGCACATATCGATGCACCACCTGGGGATTTATTTGTCCAGACTATGTTGCAGGTGTATCGCGCTTACGAGATTGCTTGCGACCGCGCTGGTTTGGTGGATTTTGCTGAATTGCTGCTGCGCGCGCACGAATTGTGGCTTAAAAAACCCGAAATATTAAAGCACTATCAAGACCGTTTTCGACAGATTCTAGTGGATGAGTTTCAGGATACCAATACGGTTCAGTATGCATGGCTGCGGGTGTTAGCCGGCGCACACATTCCCGTGGTCGCCGTGGGAGATGACGACCAGTCTATTTACGGTTGGCGCGGGGCAAAGATTGAGAACATTCAACGGTTTACCGAAGACTTTAGCGATACCCAGACCATTCGCCTGGAGCAGAATTACCGCTCGACCCAGACAATTTTACAGGCCGCTAATGGTGTGATTGCGCGCAATTCTGGTCGGCTAGGCAAGGAGCTCTGGACCGATGGAGAGATTGGCGAAGCGATAAGCCTTTACGCAGGGTATAACGAGCATGACGAAGCTCGCTATATCGTAGAGCAGGCAGAGCAGTGGCTACTTGATGGCAACAATCGCTCTTCGGTCGCCATTTTGTATCGCTCTAACGCCCAATCACGCGTGCTGGAGGAGGCTTTGATTCGCAATGCCATACCTTACCGTATTTATGGTGGGCAGCGTTTCTATGAGCGACTGGAAATCCGTAATGCTCTAGCCTATCTGCGCTTGCTGCTAAATCGTGGCGACGATGCGGCAGTGGAAAGAGTCATTAACACGCCGCCACGGGGTATCGGTAGCAAGACACTTGATGCGGTGCGCGGGTGTGCTCGTGACAGGGGTATACCGTTGTGGGGGGCCATTACCGCTGTGCTGGAGGAAAAACGTTTGCCTGCTAGGGCTTTGAGCGCCCTCGAAGGGTTCATTATTTTGATTAACGAGTTGGACTCCGGGACGGGCGACCTTCTTCTAGAAGGGCTGGTGGATCATACAATACAGACCTCCGGGCTGTTTCAGTATCACAAGAATGAGAAGGGCGAGAAGGGTCAGGCGCGAGTAGAAAACTTGGAGGAACTGGTCAGCGCCGCCAAGCAGTTTGTTGCAGAAGACGATGACCGCTCACCGCAGCAGCAATTTCTTGACCGTGCAGCACTGGATGCAGGGGATGCTCAGGCGGAGGAACACGAGGACAGCGTCCAACTGATGACCCTTCACTCCGCCAAAGGTTTGGAATTCCCTCTGGTTTTTCTTGCAGGCATGGAGGAAAACTTGTTTCCCCACCGAATGTCTATGGAGGAGCCGGGACGCCTGGAAGAGGAGCGACGGCTGTGCTACGTGGGAATCACTCGAGCGATGAAAAAGCTCATCATCACCTATGCTGAATGCCGCCGCCTACACGGTAGCGAAACGTTTAATACGCCCTCGCGATTTGTTCGGGAAATTCCCGCACAGTTACTACAAGAGGTGCGAGTGCACGGCACGATCGCACAACCTGTGAGCAGCCTAAGTCAGGCCCCGGTACCTGACACCGAGCTGTCACTAGGACAGCGAGTCTATCACCAGGTTTTTGGAGAGGGTGTCGTGCTAAACTTTGAAGGGCGTGGCGCCAGTGCTCGGGTGGAAGTCAATTTTGATACTGATGCCAGCAAGTGGCTGGTGTTGCAATACGCTAACCTCCAGTTAATGTAATGCGACAGGCGTGGGGATAAAATCGAGAATGGGTAACACCGCTAAAGACAAGCAGTCTATGCCACTGGTTATTTTGTTGCTTGTAGCCGCGCTCGTGGCGACACTCGGCTTTTGGGCTGCAGACCGGTGGGACACTGAGCCGGCCTACAGCAATAATGCGCCTATCGGCGGCACCGGAGGCGAGCATTTTCAGTGGAAGATGATTACAACTTGGCCCAAGAATTTCCCCGGTCTGGGCTTTGCCGCAGAAAATTTTTCACGCTCTGTCGAGGAAATGAGTAACGGTCGGCTGACGGTCCACGTGTATGGCGCCGGAGAAATAGTACCTGCACTGGGCGTGTTTGAGGCCGTTTCCGAAGGCATTGTGGATGCAGGTCATGGGGCTGCTTATTACTGGAAGGGCAAAGTCCCAGCATCGGTGTTCTTTACTGCCGTGCCCTTTGGCCTAACCGCGCAGGAGACTAACGGCTGGCTACATTACGGCGGTGGCCTCGAGTTGTGGCAGGAGGCATACGCGCCTTATAACTTGGTGCCAATGGCAGGCGGCAGCACCGGCGTGCAAATGGCGGGCTGGTTCAACAAGGAAATTAATTCAATTGCGGACTTGAAAGGCTTGAAGATGCGTATCCCAGGTCTCGCCGGAGAAGTTTTTGCGGCAGCGGGCGGTACTGCCGTAACGATTCCTGGGGGTGAACTTTACACGTCTATGCAGACCGGAGTCATCGATGCAGTGGAGTGGGTAGGTCCGTATAATGACAAGTCGCTGGGATTTCATCAGGTGGCAAAATATTATTACTATCCCGGTTGGCATGAACCCGGGTCTATCCTCGAATTTGTCGTTAACAAGGATTCTCTAGAGGCGCTGCCGAAGGACTTGCAAGCCATTGTCAGATTCGCGTCGCGAGCCGCTAACCAGGACATGTTAGATGAGTACACTGCGCGTAACAACGCCGCCCTGCAAAGCCTGGTCGATGAACACGGAGTGCAACTGCGCCGTCTTCCGGACGATGTACTGCTCGCCCTCTGGCACGGGACTCAAGTGGTGATGCAGGAGCTCGTTGAATCCGACCCAATGGCAGCGAAGGTCTATGCTTCCTACAGTGATTTTTATAAGGGAGTGCGCAACTACCACCACATTTCAGAGCAAGCTTATCTTAACGCTCGTGACAAGGTATTTGGCGACGAGGGTTTTTAGTGTCGCATGGAGCGGGTTATTGGTGAGCGTAATATGCCCGCAGTCCTGCATTAGGTTTCCCTCAGGATGACTATTGTTGAATGGTGCGCGTGCGACCATTTATATCAATGGCAACAAAGACAAACTCTCCTTCAGTGACCTTAATCGGCTCTCGGTCGTGCTGCGAGTTGATCCAGACTTCTACTATAATTCGAATAGAGCTACGCCCCACTTCAAGCACATCACAATAACAGGACACCACGGCACCGACATGGACAGGCGTTAGAAACGCCATACCGTTGATCGCGACGGTGGCTACCCTGCCACTAGCGACCTCGCTGGCCGTAATCATTCCTGCAATATCCATTTGTGACAATAACCAGCCGCCAAAAATGTCTCCGTTGGCATTGGTGTCTTTGGGCATGGCGACCGTTTGTAGGGCAAGGTCGCCGTGGGGTGCAGGTGCGGTATCGATATCACTCATGTCAATTACCTTTTTCGAATTGGACCGCTCGGCCTATTGGGTTACCGCAGGTAGCCAGGTTGCTATTCCTGGCCAGAACCAGAGCGCGATTAGCAACGCTAATTGCATGAGTATAAAGGGAACTACACCTTTGTAGATAGCGCTTGTGGTCACTGATTCAGGCGCAACCCCTCGCAGATAGAAAAGCGCAAAACCGAAGGGCGGTGTGAGAAATGAGGTTTGTAGATTTAACGCTATCATGATGCCCAGCCAGACGGGATCTAGTCCCATCGCTAGAAGAATCGGGCCGACAATGGGTACTACTACGAAGGTAATCTCGATAAAGTCGAGAATAAAGCCCAGTAGGAAAATCACCACCATCACCACCAAAGTCGCGGCCATCACGCCCCCAGGGAGGCCATGGAAAAACGTTTGTATCAGCTCTTCCCCACCAAAACCTCTGAAAACAAGTGAGAACACTGCAGCCCCTATCAGTATCATAAATACCATGCAGGTAATCTCGAGTGTCTGCCGCATGGCATCTTTGAGTCGTACGAAGCCCATTTGTCCTTTGGCGATAGCCAGTAACAGTGCGCCAATCGCGCCGATACCGGCCGCTTCGGTCGGCGTTGCGGCACCGACGAGAATCGAGCCGAGGACGAGTATAATTAGCCCTAGTGGCGGTATCAGTCCGCCCAGTACTACGCCGGCGGAGACGGGCTCAAGTGTGCTTGGCGGCGCCGTCTCTGGCTTTAGTCGGGCCTGGACCAGCAAATACAAAATGTACATCGCGACGAGTATCAGCCCCGGAAAGAGTGCGCCCATGAACAGGTCTCCCACGGATACTGTCTTGGGGTTGAGGGTGCCCATGCTCAGCTGAGCCTGTTGGTAGGCGTTGGAGAGAATGTCTCCTAGCAGCACCAGGGCAATGGAGGGCGGAATAATTTGTCCTAGCGTGCCAGTTGCACAGATCGTCCCAGCTGCGAGAGAAGGACTGTAGCCGCTGCGCAACATGCTCGGGAGAGACAGAAGGCCCATCGTCACCACAGTGGCGCCGACAATACCGGTGCTCGCTGCGAGAAACATGCCGACCACGACGACAGAAATACCGAGTCCCCCGCGCACACTACCGAACAATCGTGCCATGCTGTCGAGCAGCTCTTCAGCTACTCGTGACTTTTCCAAGATAGTGCCCATAAGGATGAACAGTGGGACTGCGATGAGGGTGGAGTTGCTGACGGTACCGAAAATACGGGCAGGGAGGGCAGACAGGAAGCCTGCATCGAAAACACCAGTGAGCACTCCCCCTGTAGCAAAGGCTAGTGCCGTTCCGGCGAGCGTAAATGCCACTGGGTATCCCAGCATCAGAAGCAGACAAACCGCCAGAAATAGGTAGAGAGAGAGGTACTCCACTATTCCTCTGCACTCTCTGTCAGGATAAGAGCGTTACGGAATACTTCCGCGACGGCCTGCAGCGCAAGGGTTATCGCCATCAACGGGATGAGGCTTTTAAGGAGGAACACGGCCGGAATCCCGCCGGGCTCTGCGGAGGTCTCGCGCATGGCCCAAGACGTACTAACGTAATCTATACTGCTGATGAGTATGAAGCCACACAGCGGGAGCAGGAATATAATACCGCCGAGGCTGTCAACCCAGGCACGCGTCCGCGCATTGAAGTTTCGATAAAAAATATCGACTCGAACATGAGCGCCAACCTTCAGTGCATAGGCAGCACCTAGCAGGAATAGGCTGCCATGCATGTAAATTACGGCTTCTTGCGCGGGGATTGAGCCTATACCAAAGCCATAGCGCAAAATCACGATAAACCCGGTAAGTAAAGCCATGCCAAGGGTAAGCCAGGCGAGCAGGCGGCCGCTGTATTCGGTAAAGGCGTCGATGCTATGCGTACACCTGTGCATAACTGATCCCACAGTCATGCTGCGTCTTGACGCCGCAGCGCGGTCGGCTCTTTTTTAAACACGCTGTTCCAGAACGCGACCACACCCCACGCACTCAAAAGGATGATGTAGGGGTCGACAGGAATCCGGTATCGAATTTTACCCCAGGAAATCGCATAACTCAGAGCGAATGACATCACCAATAGGACAAAAAGCGAAAGTTCTCGTCGCTTTTCCCGTCCTCGCCACATGGAAGCCATGCCAACAACGGCAAAAAGGTATAGAGGCCCTACGCTAAAAATACTGACGGCCATTACAAGATCAGATCCGAAGGGGATATAGCGGACAAAGCGCTCGGTTTTTTTTCTACGCGCTTGCTCCCTTTGTGCTTGGTTGAGGAAGCCGACTCGGGTTGGATAAAGCTCGAAAAACGACACAAATTCGCCCGGATAACGCTTTGCCATCCGAGTGAGCATAACCGCCAGTTTACTATCAGCACTGGGTTGAGCTACTGGCGTGCTATCGCCTTTGGCTTGAATTAATTGCCCCTGACCACGTTTGCCTTCAATTGTTGGAGCCGTCGCGTTTTCCGCCCAAGGGACTAGCTCGTCAAGCGATCTTGCTTCAACCGGAACGAATCCTCCATGTTTTACAGCATTGTGCAGCGTCCATGGCAGCAGAGACATTAGTGCGGAGCCTAGAAAAATAGATACGAGTAGCAAACGTAAGCGGCCCGATCTTCTTTGCGCAAAAAGCCACAACGCCACAACCACAATTGATGAAAAAGCCATAGGCTTTGTGAGAGTGCCTGCACCCAATAGTAGGCCGGCAAGAGCAACCCATGCAACGTATGCTGGGCTATCACGCTTGGCCAAAAGGCATAGCACCGCCGAGGTCATCAGGCTCGTTAGTAGAATTGCTGGATAAAGTATCCCGCTCATAAAGATACCCATCGGATAGATGGCCCACAAAGCCCCGGCGACAATACCCACCGCTGAGCCGCCGACACGTCTTCCGATAAGGGCAATTTGCAGTGCAATAATCGCGCCCAGCACTGCCTGTACAATACGGATGTCAAAGAGATTTTCGCCACCCAATTTGAACAAACCAGCGAGAAACAGCGGGAACAATGGCGAGCGATCAAAGCTCTCCGGAAGCGTACCGTGCTCAACAAAATAACGGGCAATGACGGTATAGTCGAACTCGTCAGAAAAATAAAAGCCGTCCTTCAGAGTAAAAGCGAATACAACGCGAATGATGAATGCAACAAGAAATATAAGAAATAAAACTTGCCGGCCACAAAACAAACGTGCGCTGTTTACTTTTCTAGACAATAGAGAACTCAGTATTAGAATTTATCGACAAAGAATACAATTTTCTACTGCCCTATGCATAGCTTTTGCAGTCTAAGCTGCTGAAATAATACACAAATAGCCAATTCCGTGCCCCATTAGAGCTCAATAGAAGGCCCTAAACCTAATGCCGCTGCGGCCTTGTCTATGTATGCGCAGGCGAGTGTTACGGTGGTCAGACTAAAAAGGGGCGTTAGTCCATCATGAAACTCAGCCCAGGAATAGGTCAATAACCAAATATGGGGTTGAGCTCTTTTATCAAAGAATTAGCATAGGCTAGGTCATCTTCAGAGAAATGCTCTACGAAGCCACCCACTTCGCCTTTACGGGTTTTATATGAACTCTCATCGTTAGGGTCTATAGGGCGCAGCCGATCTGAGCCGAGGGTGTCAGACTTTTCTAGCTCACGCATATTATCAAACCGGCCGAATTCAATCGCAGCTGTAATATTTTCTTTACTGATGTTTTTTACGCCCGCAAAGTCGAAGATACTGCGCAGTACAGCCACGGGGTCGCGGTGCATCTCTTCATAGCGAATAATCAGACAGTCAGAAACTTCCTTGGTATTAGCCCAACTGTTGAGGAACGCCAGATAAGTTTTGAGGCTGCCCACGTCGTCGCGCAAGAAATCTGAGAAAGAGGCGTTAAACGCCATCTTTTTACGTTTGCTCTTGTGGAAGTAGGCTGAGACGACAACATCCTTAGGGTCTCTGGCTAGCAGAATAATCTTTTTGTCCTTGTATTTGACCTTGGAGACGTCGAAGCTATCCCAGCGAGCTTGCGTTGTTGCAGCGCCGTGGTACACCAAGAAGTTTGGGATTGATGGATAAGAAGCTGTCGCCATCGCTTCGAGCGTCGGCAGGAGATCATTGGTACACTTCAGATGTCCCTGTAGCGCCTTTCCCATTAAAACTCTGAGCCATGTCCGGCCACTTTTCGGAAAGGACAGAATAACAATATCGGAATGCCAGAAAATGTATCTCTCGCGAAGCGGAGCATAGATTTTTTTTCGAAACAGTCTCGGTGCGTCCAGCATAGTCGATCACATTTTCCTTAGGTAAAGAGGCGCAACTCAGGCTAACGGATAGCTTCTTGTCTGAGCACTTGAAAGCCAGCGTAAAATTCCTGCCGGGTGACACCGGCTTTCTCTATTCTTCTCCACTGCGCATATAATCAACGGCAACTTTAACGCCATAATCCACATCTGTCGACCTAGATGCTCCCAATGGCTAAACTTTACGCAGGGTCTAAGCTCGCAGGGTGGCGACTAAGCTATGAAGCCTTTTTTGCAGGTCTTTTCTTTTTCTTGCGCTTCAATAATTTTTCGACAGCGAGGGTAATTTCTGGGTATTTCATCAGCCAGGCGCCGCCTGCATAGACTAAAACGCCTAAAACGGGTGTTGTGACGAGTTGGGCCAGATCGGTCAGTGTTTGGGAGTCGAAAGTCACGACCTTGATCCAGTAGGTACAGCACAGCCACATGCCAGCGGACAACGCGAGTATACGCAAGAGTGCGGTCAGGAAACTTTTAAAATCATAGGGCCCAATACGAAAGTACAAATAAATAAAATGCAGTGGCCAGGTGATAGTTAGCGAGCCGGCCAGAATAATACCGATGAATCCATAGCGGGGCATGAGCAAATACATAAGCGCAAAATACATTGCCAATTTTAAGTAGGCATCAAAAGAAATAAATTTCACAGCATTGACTGAATACAGGGCCTTGCTGGTCAGGCTCTGCACCATGGGTTGTAGTAAAAACAAGCTGCCATAAAACAATGCTAGAGCAACGTTGGTGGTATCCTCAGAGGTAAAGGCGCCGCGCTCATAAATAGCCCTGATCAAAGGTTCTCGGATGAGTCCAATCCCCGTAATCAAAGGGACAATGATAAACATATTCAATCGGGCGCCGAGAATGACTTCTTCCATGGCTCGCTTTGGGTTGGATTGGGCAAAATGGGAGGCAATGGATGGAAATAAAACCTGTGACACATTGCTCAGATAAAAATTGTTAATAAGCGTAACAATACGAGCACCATAACTTATATAAGAGACACTGCCAGCCGAGGCTTGAGAGGCAAAGTATTTCTCTAGGAGCGGATTTAATCGACGAACGGAGGTTGTGACAGTCAGGATTGCGGCACTGCTAAGTAGGGTTTTCAGTAGTTTTCGTTGCTCATCATCGAATTTTAGGCTGACTAGATGTGATTTGCCCCAGAGTCCAATGGTTAGCTGGCATATCAGAATCAAGGTGGATTGCAGAGCGACTGCTATTACCGCGCCGAGCATGCCGTAGATTGGAATTAAAAAATATAACAGGATTAGATAGCAAAGGCTGCCGAACACCGTTGCGTAAACCGTTACGCTAAAGCGCCCCATGGCTTGGAAAAAACTTTTCATCAGCGTTTCCAGTGCGCCCACCGTAATGATGGGCGCCAAGACTGCTATAAACAGTCCGGTCATGAGCTGATCTTCATGACTGAGCCCGGGCGCAATAAGCTGGGCGGCCTGATCTGACAGTAAGGCGAGAATAATTGAAGCCGCGGATAAGACGATACCGGCCAACAGGAAAAGCCGTGTCGCCAGTAGCCACGCGGACCTTTCGCCGTAATCTTCCCGCACTTTCACAAACCGCGGGACCGCTAGCATTGCGAGGCAGGTCATTAAAATGCCAGACAGGGTTTTAGGAACCACCAGTGCGATTAAAAAGGCATCCATTTCAGGTCCGGTGCCAAAATTAGACGCCAAGATAATAGTGGAGGCAAGCCCGATAAAAGCAGAAGCAACAGTACTGATTGTCAGAATGAAAAACGAAAACCTTTTAGTGTCCGTCTCTTTATGTTTGTTTTTTATAGTCATCGGTTTTAGCGTTGATAGTACTCTGAATGTAATGTTTGCTTTTGGGACTTTATTTAAAAGCTTACAAAACTCTATCTACCCGGCTATCTAAAGTCTACAAAATAAACACAATTGCCGAAGTCCCTCGCTTTCATTGCCAGACCGCCTGGGGCCTGTCACTAGACACCGCCGACCATTGACTTCCAATTTAGGGTCGTTGGCGTGTTGTATATGCTCCTATGCGCCAGCCAGGGTTCAGACCCAGGGAATCTAGTAGGCTCCTACTGGTGGAACTGACGGACGAATAGATACAACGCCGGCTATAATATTTTCTAGAAAGGTGTTTATCATTTCATGCCGTGATTGCTCTCGTGTCTTTCGGCTTCGCGGGGTAGCATTGGGAACCACATGAGGAGTATTATTAGACCGATTTCGGCCTGTGCCCTGGACTTCTTGCTAAGCCCCGTGACGCATTTAAAGGGTTTACTCTGGATGGCCGGGCGCCGATCAACGGTGCGCTTCTAGGCCCACGGCCTCCCTTGTACAAAAAGGTATCTCATTGGGCTCTGAAAAACGATTAAACGATGCTGATTCGCCGGCCACAATGTTTCTCTTTGACCGAGCTCGCTCCGGCCGCCTGCCATTCTGCAAGGGGTCCCGGATAGAGCCCGAATTAGTTTGGCGCTTTGAACTGCCAAGCTTCCCTCCAACCGGTCCCGAGTCGAGTCCGGTATTTGATAAGGACATGAACAGTTATTTTGGCGCGCATGATGGCTGTTTCTATTCGCTAACTAGGACCGGCATTCTCCGCTGGATGTTTAAGACGCGGGACAAAATATACTCTAGCCCTGCGCTATTCGACGAAAAAGTAGTTGTGTGCTCAGGGGACGGGCACTGTTTCTGTTTTGGGCTAGATGGAACCCTACTTTGGGCTTACGATGCTGCGGGGTATTTCAAAAATTCAGGGCGAAATTTGAGCAAACGTATCTCCCTTTCCTATACAAAATTAGCCGCAAAAGATCAAGTGCGTGGTAAGCCCTGGACGACCAGGTGCTGGTCGTCCCCGTGTATAAGTGAGCATGGCATAGTCTACATTACATGTTATGGGACAGGGTTGCATGCACTCGATATAGACAATGGTCAGCCATTATGGACTTATGATCTCGGCAGTCCGCGCAATCACTTATCCGGTGTAGCTCTAAATGAGCAGGGTGATATATTCGTAGCATCACAAAGGCGTTACCTCCATTCGGTATCAGCTGAAGGTAAAAGGCGGTGGCGTATCAAAGTAGCGCCAGGCTATGACGCTTGGGGAAACCCTAGCATTGATTGTGAAGAGGGCACGGTCTATTTTTCGATCTCCCGTCAGGAAGCTGATGGATACGTGATGGCCGTAGATTACAGTGGTACAATCAAATGGAAGTCCAGAATCACGGGAGGCGTGAGAGGGTCTGTTGCCGTGTCTCGTAGTAACGTTGTATTAGTCGGCGGGCTAAATGGCCGGTTATATTTTCTCGACAAACACAGAGGCGACATTATTCGAGCGCCGAAATATTCTGATGCAGAAAGAGGATTGTGGACAACACCCTCCATCGACCCAGACAACAATATCTTTTTGACTGTTAAGGAAACCAGAACTTCTGGCGGACTGTATTGTATTGACGAAAAGGGACAAACGATCTGGAAGTATAGTACAGGGAAGACGCTTTCCACGCCTGTAATTGACAAAGACGCCAAGCTCTATTTCGGGTCATGGAAAGGTGAATTTTTATGCGTTCAAACCTGAACTAGCGGGATCACCATGATTATTTCCAGCCATCTCTCGAGTCTATTCAGATGACGAAGCAACCAAAAAAAATTGGAATATTGACCTACACCTCAAATTTCAATTACGGAACCTTTTTCCAAGCCTACGCGACACTATGTGCAGTTAGAAAGCATTTTCCGAATAGTAATGTTGAAATGGTCAACTACAATAGTCAATCTAAATCTCAACAGATTGGATACAACACACTCAATCTTGTACGACGACACATTTATCCTCCCTATTTAATAAAACATTTGTCAAAACAGGCTAGATACCGCTCAACGGAAAGACGTTTACTCGAGATGAATGCGGCTGAAGCGATGATTACTGATTCGTATCTTGAGAGTGCGGCGTATATTTCTGAACAGCGATATGACCTGCTCGTTGTGGGCAGTGACACGGTACTCAATTTCTATGACTGGAATCTAAGGCAGCAGGAGTTGCCGATCTATTGGCTCCCTCAGTCACTCCCCACCAAAAAAGTTATGATTTCATCGTCCATTGGAACGGATCTCGATATAGATTCACTGGATCAGGCAACACAACAAGCGCTTCGAGATTCTATTGAAGGCTTCTCGATGCTTGGTGTAAGGGATGAGATAACCAGAGACTTCATCCATGATTTGACTCCACAAGCAAGCTGTAGCGTCGATATAATACCGGACCCTACATTCTCTTACGCGATAGATGGGACACATTCTGAGGCTTATCTGAAGAGAAAAGGAGTGCGCCCGGACGTGCCCATAATAGGTCTTGATTTGCCCCCTCGCCTAATTGGCGTCGAAGATGCGGTGAAATATCTGAAATCCAAAGGGTATGCCGTTGCATCATGGAGGGGCGTCTCCAGACTTGCAGATTATGACTTTTCGGATATGGGGCCACTAGAATGGTCAGGAATATTCAAGCGTTTCGATATAACGCTGACTAATCGCTTTCACGCGTCGATCTTCAGCCTGAAAAATCTCACTCCCGTAATAACGATGGATTATAAGGCTAACAGGATATCTCGCTCGGAACAGTCCAAGGCCTCAATGCTTATGGACAGTTTTGGCCTGAAGGACACTAACTACAGGAATGTCGCCGGCATCACAGATCCGGCGTGGGTTTTGAGGGCAACACAAGCGGCACTCGATGAGCCTAGGATTAAAGAGCTACAGTCATCAATATCAAGGAAAAACATAGAGTATAATTTTTACCTAGAAAAAATCACCCGTTTGTTTTCAACGTGATTATCCAATCTCCAGTCTCCAGTCTCCAGTCTCCAGTCTCCAGTCGCACGAACGCATACACCC